>Ga0307379_10002014_pt1 | contig 30864 bp, 39 predicted proteins | sample UN2MG_FD_202237 | JGI IMG/M metagenome (GOLD analysis project Ga0307379, IMG submission 202237) | Soil microbial communities from Risofladan, Vaasa, Finland - UN-2 | ecosystem: Environmental > Terrestrial > Soil > Coastal area > Acid sulfate soil | place: Finland: Risofladan, Vaasa | collected...
CCTGCCAATTTAATTACTTTATTTAATTCTTTTAAAATCTTTTCCCATCCTACTATTAGATGTCTAGGCCATTTTTTATTCTTAGCTTCCCTTTCTGCTACCTTAATTCTAGTAATTTGATCATTATTTTGCCATAGACCTTGCTTACGCATCTTATCCAATTCATCTTTATTTCCATATACATGTTTATAATTTATCATAAATGGCGTACCATCTTTATCTACTTTAATCCAATACTGTGGTATATCGTTACGCCAATAATATAACTTTCGCAATGGAATAGTTATCATTAACATATCTTTAAGAATACTATATTTTGTACTCTTATGTTCCTCAAACTCCAGCTCAGCAATAAGACAGCCTTTAGCTCCAGATCTACTTTTACGTTTATATCTACCTATAATAGTAGCATCTATTATTTTTTTCTCTCCAGTAGATTCAATGAGTTTCTCGTATTCAGATTTTTGAATTTCAACTTTTGGGTGTAGATCAGTACACCAATCTGCTATTTTCTGTAAAACTTCACTTTCTGTTCTTGGTAACTTTTTTCTAGTACTACCCATATAACATCTCCTTTTTTTCCTACTTTTACGATTATATTGTTTATCAACTCTATCAATACTACAACCATTGACATTTTCAAGAGTAGTCATACAACCTCCTAGAATTTTTCTCCTCTTCTATATTTATGTATACTTACTAATTCACCTTCCCAATATCTAACATCTACAGAGGCCTCTTTAAACATAGATAACGACCTCATTGCCTGTTCATGCCATTTGTCTGCATTATCAGCATCCCATGCTTTATCTACAATAACTTCTTTTATACCAGCTTGAACAACACCTCTAGCGCAATCCATACATGGAACACCATTAGTATATATACTACAACCACGTACACTATTAGCTGCATTATATAATGCATTTCTTTCGGCATGTTCCATCCAAAAATACTTTTCTGGTCTAACCTGTCTTTCTGGAATATCATCATTGATACCACGAACAAAAGAATTATACCCCATAGATATAACAACATTAAGATCATTTACAATAACAGCGCCTATATGTGTAGTATCATCCTTACTACGCATAGCTGCAAGATAAACCATTGTCATAAAATAGTCATCCCAATCAACACTTAACATATTTAATTCCTCCATATAATATCTTATTCATCTTCTTCATAATCATCCAAATCAATTTCTTCTGGTTCAAAATTAAGTATCAACTCATCTATGTAATCACGTGTTTCATACAAATGTTCTATATCATATAAAGATGACAAAGACGTTTTTATTTCTGATACCACTTCTTTCTGTAACTTACTGAGTTTGTTTAATGCGAGTGACACAACTTTCTCAGAATGTTTCTCTCTATTTACTATTATTGGAGCCATAATTATTATTTCTCCTCTTTTGATTTTAAATTCTCAAAATCAGCTAATAAACTCTTGGCGTTGTATTCATTTACACATCGTAAAAAATATAATGTTGTAGCGTCTCCACACAATTTACAAAACGGTGTTATCTTCAATACGCAATCATCTTCTAACAATAGGGAAATATCCTCTATATCAACATGATCGCAACTATCACAGTTAAACACAACCAGCCCATTATTATAATCAGTTACCCTAACCATATCTATCCCCTTATTTGAATTTTATTGTCTGCTCATCTAGTCGCTGTTCTATAAAGCCACAATATTTTTCATCTAATTCTGAGCTTATAAAATTCCTATCAAGCTTATTTATCACAACCAGTTCTGACCCACTACCAGCATATGGTACAACAACAACATCACCTGGTTTAGTCATACCTTTTACAAATAATGCTGTAATATCATCAGGTATAACACACGGATGATGATCTATACTACGTTTTTTCTTAGATACATTTTTTACTTGATTTACTACTCTCCACGAATAAGGCATCCTACCCTTAGATCCATTTTTAATAAGTTTCTTTATTCTTCTATCAGATTGATTTTTATAATCCTCAGCTATGTTATCTTTATACATAACAGAATCTTTACTTTTCCTAGCATGCATCATACTTCTATGCGCAGTGGTTAATTTGTTTGGAGAAAATCCAGTATTAGTAGGATAGACCCACACATAGTTAACTACTTCATGGAATGATTTATCTAGATACATAACCCTTAAATAGCTATTATTCTTGTCGTAATTAATAAATATAGCGTTCCCTGTATCTTTAAGTATTCTATGTGCCTCTGAAGATAAAGATATATACATACTTATATATTTATCAAAAGACGTTTTATAGGACTTACTGTTATATTTAATACCGACATTATAATCTGGGTCTGCTATAAATAAATCAACACTATTATCATCAATCTGTCTTAACATATCAAATGCATCTAAATTGTATACTTTATTTAACTCTAACATACCTATTCTATACCTTTCCATTTTTCAGTATAATTAATCTCGTCAAAATTCTCTATAACTACACCATTAGTAAATCGTATATATGAACGTGAATGGGTGCCATGTCCACAACAAGCGTTGTCTACCCCAGGTAGTATACCTAAGCATGGGTCTACTTCTCCTTCACCTAGTGTGAATAGTTTACCACACTTAATACATGGTCTAACTTCACCACCATTTGCTGGAATATCTGAGCCATCATCTTCGTAAACCCATTTTGTACCAGCCCATATAAGTTTATGTCCTCTAAGTTCAGATCGTCCCAACTTTAAATCCTCATCTAAATTTGACATTATACTACTCCTCACTACCATTCAACACTATTTGTGTAGATTTACCAAATTGTTTTAATATGTAATTAACAATATAATTAACACCATGGTAATCACCATCAATAATTTCGTAGTGTATATTATGCTTATCTAATACTGAAATTACTTTCTTATCCAACACTTTTGCATCTTCTTCTGTTTGATATCTACCCTTTGGATTAAACTTCTTTACCCTATTCAAAAAATAATTAATATTTTTAAATTCATTAAATGAGTGAAGTACCATATCACCGAAACAATCAGGCTTATTTTCTCCATATATTAGACTTAAAACAAGTGGTGCGTCTGTAACCATAACATCCACTTGATCTTTAATACGCCACATACGGTGATGCTGCTTACCCCAAATATAGTACTGGTTAACTAACGTTCTATACCGCTCTTCCCATGTTAAATCTTTTGCAAATTCAGTAACTAACTCAGTGTTAACACCGTGCATCTTTAGCAACGAAAATATTGCTGTAGAAAGTGTTGATTTACCAACACCAGGCCCTCCAAACAAATTTATAGTTATTGGTTTATTCATTATCTTACTTCCTCATATATACCTAATTCCTCATCAGCAATACTAGTATCAATTTCAATAGTGTTTACTGTTAATACACCATCTTTATCACGTTTATAAACATCACCAACAGCTTTAAATATGTAACTACCTTCTGTACCAATTACAGGACTATTATCTGGCGGCTCAAACATACGAAATAAATCTCCCTTTTCTATGTCATTGAAATCTGAGTTATGCCATATACCTGCTCTTAATATCTCAACTGTCCTTATATTATCCATTGTTAATTTCCTCCAAATATTCGATAGCGTAATCATAACCATCCCAATTATCTACACCAGCCGCTTGAAGAGCTAGTACCAATTGACTGTCTTTTAAAAGACTTTCATACTCTTTTTTTGTTATTTCTATTGTTTGTTCTTTATCCATTTTAATTCTCCTTCATTAATACACCATAAGCCTTAGCTTTTTGATCTAATACATTGTAACCATACTCTTGCCAACCGTAGAAACCACTGTATTTTTTAGCGGGTTTATGAACCTTACGACTACCTAATGTTATCTTACTATATCTTTCTTCTGTCATAATAATCTTAAATCTCCTGTAAGTTCTCCTAATACATCTGAATCATAAGGCCCAAGAGCCAATGCTGTAGGAGTTGGTTTACCATGAAATTCGGTTTTACCTGAATCTATTATCAAAGCATTAGGTATGTTTAGTTTATCAGCCTTATCTTTCAACTCTAACATAGATTCTAGATCAGGGATATATAATACTATCTTAGTGAACTGACCTAACATCCATGTATGTAAAGGATCTTTAGTATTAAGTTCGAGACTCCACTGCACTATATCATGACTTGTCTGCATAGTATTCATTCTATCTAATACAACTTTCATAGACGCATGACAAGCCTGAGCTATCATCTTACCCTTTCTCATATGTAAATCTTTACGAATTACTATTACTTGTTTAATTTCTGCCATTTTTAAACCTCTTTAATAATCTTTTCAATACTTATCCTATTATAGTTCTTTGCCCATTCATTCAAAACTTTTTTAATTACCACTTTACTGTAATATCATCTCTTTATTATAGACATTACCATTACCATCTGTTACAATGCATTTTAAATAATTATAATCATTTATATTAATATCAGATAGATTAAGTACTGGTTCTTTAGTTTGTATCTTAAGTGGTTTAGGATTATTATCAAATAAAAGCTCTTGAAATATCTTTTTTTCTAGTAACCACACATATTTTACAATACGCTTACTAAAAGCATCCATTACTACTTTTATACATCCATCTTTTCTAACCAAATTTATTCGTAATGGTTTATTATATTCATAATTTTTTTCAACTTCTTGTCCAGTAAGTAATTCAAATCTAACACGCCCTTTCTCATCACGTTCTATTCGAGCAGACTCGCTATAAGCACCAGGACTAAATCCAACGTAAGCTATTATTTTACACGTACAAGTATCCCAATTATACAATTTCATACGACCTAGTGATGCTGAATGTGTTTCTCTAATCACCTCTGGACCTACATTCTTAGTGAATTTTTTAGCTTGATAAACAATATGTAAATCTTTATTTTCACCATCTACACCCCCATCCCTTGATTTTGTAGGACTTGGAGTACCGCCATCTAACTCTATCATGTAGGACCCCCACTCATGAGGCTCATAAAGATCTGAGTTTTTATTGATATTACCTGAAGATGTACAAGTAAACTCAATATGGTGCGATCTCAACCTATTTTTTGTTCTTTTATAAGCATTTATATCATAATCAATACCTATAGATCTACGACCTAGATCAGCCGCGGCTACCAATGTAGTACCGCCTCCCATATAAGGGTCTATTATTAAGTCGCCCTCATTTGTAAACATATAAACCAATCTTTTATATAACGCTAATGGTTTTTCTGTATTTGCATTATTGTCATCCTTTGCCCATCCAGTAATTGTGTGTATCTGCCCAAAATCAGGATTAAAAGCCCACCCCCAACCCATATCGTTTGCTTTTTCTCTCTCCAATTCTTCTCCGCGAGAATCCCATATACATGTTAAAGGTGTACCTTTATCTATAGGTATCGGATCACCTCCAGATAAAGTACTGCGCTTTCCAACCTTTCTAGTGGATTCTGCGTATTGCCTCATAATAGGATGATATACCCATTTCTTTTTATTATTTGTTTTAGAAAACACGTGAATATAATTATGCTTTCTCTGAGGGTTACATTTAGATATACCGCCTCCCGCAAAAGACCACATGATAGTACATCGATGGTATAGACCAATATTTTTTAAAGATGCATGTATATCCCAACCCATAGTATCATCGCAATGACATATAATATTACCAGTAGGTGTTGTAATTCTATACATCTCAGCAGCTGTTTTTTCAAAATCCAACAAATAGGTCTGAAAACCACCTTTCCATTGATCTTTCATAACCTGAATATTCCCTTCATCATCGGGAGTACTCAAATACATTCTATTAGAATTAAACAATGGATCATAAATAAAATGATCTACAGACTCATTTTCCATTTTCCTTAATTCAATCAAATTATTTTGTGTTAAAATAATTTTTGTATCATCCTTATTTAACATATTCTTTCACCCCACCAAATGTTTTTCTATGTAATGTACATGGACCATAAGTTTTGATAGCTTCCATATGAATTTTAGTGCCGTACCCCATATTTTTATTCCAACCATAAACAGGGTGTATATGATGCACAGCCTCCATATACGAATCTCTTCGTACCTTAGCCACAATCGAAGCTGCAGCTATAGATACAGACAAAGAATCCCCACCAACCACCGGTTGTGCAGGGACATCAATTAATTCTGGTATAAAATTACCGTCTATTAAAGCAAAATCTGCGTGATTCATTTGTAATATAGCACTCCTCATAGATAATTTTGTTGCATTTAAAATATTTACAGCATCTATTATGTTCTCGTCTACAAAAGATATAGCATATGTACATTCCCTTGTAATAGTATTATAGAATAATTCTCGCTTTTTGCTAGATAGTTTTTTAGAATCATTTATACCAGTGGTATCAAATCCTTCTGGAATACATACAGCAGCAGCTACAACAGGTCCGGCTAAACTCCCTCTTCCAACTTCATCTACGCCAATAATATATTTATACCCTTTACTTATAAAAGACAATTCCATATCATATGTGGGTTTAATTTTAGTCTTCATAACTTATAATATAAAAAATACCATCCTTTTCATTAAAATCTACCTCAACATTATTAAAATAATCATAATCATTCCCACAATTATTAAATTCTATACCATATGTGGATACTTTAGCTTCAGGATGTTCTAATAGTATCTCGGCAAGCTCCTTCGCTTTCATAATTCACACCACCCTACATTAACTTATTTTTTTGCTACTTCAATTAAGTGTTTAAACTCTTTACATTTCTCATCAATATAATAATATACTTTTTCATTTAAAAATAATTCAAATTTTTCTTTATTGTATAAAGCTGGTTCTATATCACGAGTAAATGTATCTTTTAAAAAATTAATTAAATTTATATATGGTTCTATAGTTTCAATAAAAATAACTTTAGGGTTGATAGGTTGTATAACCAAATTGTAAAAATCAGTCATTGCTGCTTCTATATGCTTTGTGCGCACTTGAAACTCTCTATAATAGTTCATATCCCTTTGTGATATCGTATGCACATTACTATCTACAATATCATATAATACATCTCTTTTAGATCTAACTACAAATAATACATAAGCTTTGAACTCTGACGTAAGTTCATCAACCTCTAAATCTAACTTACGTAATAAACTATTCCTTCTAGTAGTTAATTTACCAGACCTACTAATTTTATATACAATACTACCTAACAACCATATCATCAATATTACAAACGATATAACATATACAGTATTCATAACTTTACTCCTTGATGCTATTATTTTCAGCAGACTCTTCTTCTCCAACAGTTGACTTAAAGAATCTACTAAGATCACCAGTAAGAGGATGCTCTTTGTTACCCGTAAATATAGATGGATTTAATGCAGCTTTTTCAGCCTCTGCTTTTTTCATTTTCTTTATAAAGTTCTTTCTATCCCAGTACCAATCTGGTCTAAAATAAGATTTAGGCTTACTAAATTTTAATTTGCGCTCAGCTATAGATTGTATTTTAGCATCATCATCTTCATAAAGATTACATAATCTCTTCTTTTTAATATGAACTTTATTTGATTTTTTAACACATCTACCCTCAATCTCAGACTTACAAAACATACACATTACCTTACTCATAGTATTAATCCTCCTAACATTTTGTATTACCACAATTTTGACATAAATAACAACCCTCTTTAAATATAAGAGCCTTTTCACTACATTCAGGACATAGCGTTGTTATATCTATTTCTTCAATAAATTGACATAAAAACTTTTTGATCCTATGCACAAATGTACCTGGTATAGCTTCTATAACATCATCCATAGCTCTAACTATATGATAAATATCTACATTATGCCTTAATAAAAAACCAATCATTCTACATATCTTTACTGGATTCTTCTGGTAAGCATACTTACGCTCAACTGCTTCTAGCATACCGCCGTTTAAACCTTCAGCCTTTGATAGATCTGATAAATTTTCTAATGCGTTAAATGTAGATACGTTATCTTCCCTAGCATTGGTATTAACAAATACAGCAAACGGTTTAGTACATGCTTTATCTTTAAATGCTACATGAAGATACCACTTTTTTCCCTCACTTCTAAGAACATACCCTTTAGCTGGATACTCTTCTGGTAATTTTACATTCTGTGCGATAACAGTTTTATTTGTATGATCTTTAAATGTTCCTAAAAATTCACGTTGTTGTTTCTTAATACTTTTCTTACTAATAGACTTAGTAGTCTCTAGTACACCAACAGTGGAACCTTCTCTATATGTAGTACACCCTTTTACATTACGCTTATGAATATCATTATATAAAGAAGCGAAATCATCAAAACTTATATCTGATGGAATATTTATAGTCTTACTACAAGACTGATCAATATACTTTGCAAACACAGATAATACATCCATGTGTTCAGCAATAGATAACTCAGTTGCCCCAGCTGTATGCTCAAATCCTAGATCTTTAGCTATTTTATAACCATAATCACTAATAACTATATTAGCACATAACCCTGTATTCTTATCTATTCTATATTTATTATCCAATGACATTAGTACTACTTCGTCACCGTTCTTTTGTTCTTTAAAATAATCGGTTTCAAACCACTCACCTTTGTGTATATTAGGGTATTTAAAATCAACACCGTCACCTTCTACACGGTTCCAACGAGTAAACTCAGTAGAATACACTGGTTCCAAACCACCAGATACGTTTCCTGCTAATATAGAAAGAGTTCCATTAGGAGCTATAGCTGCTAGTGCGGAATTTCGTATACCGTGTTTAGTTATTAATTCAATAACATCAGAGTCAAGTACGTTTGAATTATGTATGTAGCCACACTCCAACATATCTTTACTATAAAGAGGGAATGGTCCTTTTTCACTCGCCAATATAGCTGACGATCTATATAGTTGATTCATAAAAGCATGAAGAACATATTCTAAAAATACAACATGCTTACTACTACCGTATCTCATATTCATCATCATAGCCAGTGAACCTACTCCAGCTATACCCACACCTATTTTTCGTTTTAGACGTGCCCCATCCTTATACAAAGGTAATGGGTAGTTTGATACATCAATTACGTTGTCCAAAGCTCTTACTAATAAATCAGTGCATTCAAGAAATTCTTCCATATTAAATGTACTAGTTTTAACATCATAAAACTTAACGATATTCAATGAACCAAGACAACATATATCCCCTATTAAATATTCCTTGCCTTCATGTTCCACTACACCAGTTGATCCAGGCACTTCACCGCACCCCCTAGAAACATACCCTTCATGATTCCAGTCATCAGATTCAGGCTCATATATATCATATACAGTGGATGTACCTAAATATTCTATACTTTTTATCTTAGTCTTCCACTTAACACCATTTAATTGTTTTGTTTTAATTGTTGTTTTTAAACTTTCATTTTTATTAGGATGACTCAGATACCCAATACAATTATATAAATTTAAGATAGAATCATTTTCAATCACACCTTCAAAACAATCTTTCTGCCTAATCACGTTTCTACCATAAATTAAACTTTCTTCATCTGCTTCTGCACTTAAATAAACTTTATAATCAGCTTTTACAAACAGCATTAAATGTTTCATTAAGTTATGTAAAAGCATAGATGTATTTTTAAATCTAACCTGAGTATATCTACTAGTAAGATTTACATTACCATCAGATGAGAGTAAACCATCTATTAAACCTATAATAAACTCTTTATTCGTATTTAATAAACTTTCTAAACTAAATGTTTTATTACCAGGATCAATATTTAAAGTAGAAAACAATTCTTTTAAATATAAATTGTTATTTATCATATAGTATCTGTAGCAATTTCCCTCAGAATCATCTACCCTTATATTTCCACCTAATCGTTTATATAAATTTTCTATATATAAATTATTTTCACCACTATTTGAAGATAAATTAAAACCAGAATAATTAGAAAAACAACCATCACCTAAATATAAACCTATTAATAAACCTTCATCTCTTGTATAAGTAGTCCCACACACAGGAAACTGTTTATACCATTCTTTTCTAACAAATGTTTTTCCAGATTCAATATCTGACAATCGTAGATTATTATTCCATGTTTTTCTTGCTTCTTTGTCAACCAACATCGTATGGAAAATATGTCCTTTTGTAACATCTTGGTAAAACCCATCATTAAAAGTAACTCTATAAACATCTTCATCTTTATATGATTTAACTTCTTTAACCTTATTAAATCCTAGTGTTGTTTGAATAACATCGCCGTTTTGTATCTTTTCTACTTTAACTAATCCTTTATCAGTCATAACCAAAGTACCAGCAACTATACAAGGATTCGTTGATGTGATAGAGCATCTATCTAAATAAGATAAGTTATCCATACGTTTTATAGCGTCTATAAATAAAATTCCTGGTTCATTACGACTATAAGAGTTTTTAAGTAATAGATTCCACAAATCAGTTGCTTTTACCGTCCTGTATACTACTTTAGGATACCCTTTATTATTCCATAGTTCAAAATCACCAATCCATTCAGCTTCATATTTATCAAAATTTATATCAGGAAACCACAAAGCCCATTCATCGTCTTCTTCTACAGCTTTCATAAAATCATCTGAAACCATAACAGACATATTACATTTAGTAAGCCTATTTGCAACAGTTTTAGCGTTAATAAAATCCTCTATATCTGGATGACATATACTCATAGTAACCATAGTGGCTCCTTTGCGTATACTTTTTTTAGTAGGCACACCTTGATAAGAGTCATCCTTAGAAACACTACCAGATGTAATTATCTCTGAAAATTTATCATACCCCTCTAAAAATTTTATCGAACCAGGAGTAGTAACACCTATTTTACGTATAAGAGTATTCGCTGGTCTTAGATAATTAGCACACAAACCAACACCACCCTCTGTTTTTAATGTTAATGTAAAATTCTTTAAAGATTCAAGTATACCTTCTAAAGAATCTGGGTTTTTAACTGTAGGTGAAATAAAACAATTAAATAACGTTAAACCATTTTCTGGTACACCGATATTAGAATTTATTCTTCCACCAAATAAAATTTTAAAACTATGTAAAGCATCAAATAATTTTTTTCTTAATTCTAACTCACTGTCTCTAAAAAATACATTACTAGACAATCTTTCACAAAAACCTTTGAATGTTTCATTTTTATATTGATATTTGGATCCCCAAATTTGTTTTTGAAATACATCAATGAACATATATACTACCTCCAACCAGTTCAGAATTTTAATACCTATCTACCAGTAGATCCAAATCCACCATCACCACGTACTGTATCATCTAAATCATCCACAACTTCAAACGTAACATAGATACTTTTTCTAAGAGACATCTGAGCATATCTATCACCGCTTTGTATAGTAACTATATCATCACTAATGTTTTTCATATAAACACATATTTCTCCTCTATAATCACTGTCTATAACACCAGGAGAATTTAAAATAATTAGTTGTTTTTTACAAGCCAATCCACTTCTAGGCATAACACGAACTTCATATCCTGTAGGAATAGCTATTGATAAACCACTATGTACACAAGCCACCTCATTCGGACGTATATCTAAATCTTTAACAGCATATAAATCTAAACAAGCCGCGCCCTCTGATCCATATGTAGGAATAACGGCTGATTCATCTAACTTTTTTATTTTTATATTCATATATCAAGCATCCTTTTATTTTTTTAATTTTTTGTAACATATAATATTTATCCCTTCACCCAATGATCTTCCACACCAGCTTCGGCTTCCATTTTCACTAAATCAAAAAAACTATCAAACCCATCTTTAACTGACTGCTCAACTATTAATTTTAATTCGTTAACTTGATCATCACGGGCTTCTACTATAACCTCATCATGAACAGTTAATAATAATTTAGCGTCATACCCCTTTATTCTCTCCAATACATAAACCATAGCTTGTTTAATTGCATCAGCATTTGCAGCCTGAATAGGCATATTTTTACCCTGTCTTTCAACAGCACCTCTAGCAGTTTTAAATGTTGGATCAGAAGGATCAGGTAAAGCATAATATCTACGCCTACCACTAATCGACGTTGAGTATCTATTTCTTACAGCATTTCTACCAGAATCCTCTAGAAATCTCTTAACGCCTGGATACTGCTTAAAATAATTATCTATCATAAGCTTTGCTTCTTCTTTAGAAATACCAAGTCGCAAAGACAGACCATGTTCTGATAATCCGTATGCTAATCCAAATGATATAGGCTTAGAATTATTCCTATAGTTTCTCTTATTTGGATCATCGTCATCAAGTTTTTTATCAGCAACAACCGCGTCTTCAGATATGTTATAAATACCAGCTGCTGATATTGTATGTAAATCCCCACCTTCATTAAATATTTTAATCCATAAAGGGTCTTTTGATAAATTGGCAATAATACGAAGTTCAGCAGCACTCATATCACATGTAATTAGTTTATAACCAGGTCTTGCTATAAAACAAGATCTATATTTCTGTTGTTTTGGAATGTTTTGTAAATTAGGATTGGACGAACTCATTCTACCAGTATCTACCATCTGTCTAAATTGAGTATGCAATCTACCAGTAACAGGATGTATACGGTCTATCATAGGCTCGCCGTATGTGGTTATGAACTTCTCATATTTTCTGTAATCCAATAGTAACTTTACCACTGGATGTTTCTTATGTTTATTTAATTCTTTAACATCAGTACTTTCTACATACACACCTAGTTTTCTTAAACCTTGTGTAACTTGAATAGGACTACCTAAATTAAGTAATGACACACCAAATAGTGTTGTTTGATCAATAGTGCTCTCAAATACATCATTTAATTGTATTCTTAACATGTTTCTTTCCGAAACTTTTTCATCTATAATACCAAGCCATTGTGGAATATCCAATAACATACCATTTAATTCCATTTCAGCTAGAGGTTTTATAAAATCAAATTCTAACTTTGCTGCTCTCATTAAGCCATCACTCTGTAACTTTGGAAGTTGAGCATTAAAAATATCTCTTAGAACACTTACATCATTAGCAGCGTATCGTAATTGATAGTCTTTATACTCTTGATTGTAATCAGAAAATGATGTTGCTGTATCTTTCGGCATGTTCATATGTAAATATTTGGCTACTAAATGACCAAGACTTGCTTTAGGATGTAAACCTAAATACAATAGTTGTTCGGCTAACATAGTATCGTAAATACGATTTAGTTCTATACCAAAATTAACTTTTAGTACTTTATAATCATACACCACATTCTGTAGTAGTTTTAATTGTTTATCCCCCTCTAAAATATCTTTAAATATTTTAGCATCTACTCTACCTTCCCTTACATCAAATACAAATGCTTTGCCTAAAACACCTATTTGTAATAAAACAGTTTTAGCTATAAAAGGATCTAATGACGTGTCTTCAGTATCCACCTCTATAATGTCATACTTTTCTATTTCTGGCAATAACCTAATAGCATCTTCAGTGTTAGTTATATACTCATAATTTGGAGTTGGTAATTCAGGCATGTTACTGTTATTTTTTGATAATCCCATTATTGTAATATGTCCTTTCCAAAATGTATAATATTATAGCATCTAAATAACCTAACTAAGATTAAATGTTCTGGTTTAGGTCCATAATATAACTCACTAATAATTTCTACACACCGAGCAAATTTAAAAGCATCATCTAAAGATTTAGCGTGTTTAAAACACCCAGATAAAAAACCATTAGCAACTATTCTAATAGTTTCAACAGGTATCTTTTTACAAAGTGTAAGGAACGTGTCTTGCACATTTATCCAGTTACCACCTTTTTTATTTACTAACATTTTACACATATCAAAAACTTCTTGCTGGTCTAACTCAATACCTATACTTAAAATAAATCTAGCACCTTCATCCGACCATGTACCTTCAGCTTCTATTTGTTGTAAAAAAGACAATGCTATTCTGGGAGTACCATCACATTCCTCTGTTATTTTGTGTAATATTGACTCCTTATACGGCATACCTTCAAATTGAGCAACCTGTTCTAATAATTTATAAATACTCTTAGGTTCAAGTCTACTAAATTGAATTGGTTTACATCTCTGTCTAGTTACTTCCTTTAATTTCTGTGATTCATTAGTACATAAAATAACATAAACATGAGCAGGTGTATCTTCTAAAAATTTTAAAAGTGCATCCTCAGCAGGACCACTCAATCTATGTGCTTCATCGATAATTAATACTCTTACCCTATCACTACCAAAAGGAGCTGAAGGTAAATCGTTAAGCGCCTTTCTAACTACATCAACATTACCAGCTCGAGCTCCATCAAGTTCTAATACTGATAAACTGTTCAACGCTATAGTACTCTTACACGTAGCACAAACACAACACGGGTTAGGAGTAACCCCTGTTTCACAATTAAGACCTAATGATACTATACGAGCAAAAGTTGTCTTCCCACATCCAGCGGGACCAGTAAATAAAGAAGCATGTGGTAATGTAGCTTTCTCCAAAAATCCAGTTACCATACGTTTAATACGATCATGACCAAAAATCTCATCTATTCTATATGGTCTGTATGCTACATTTAAATCCCCATTTCTTCTCTTATTAATAAATACATCATCATCAATCATACATAATTCTCCAATCACGCTATATAAGTGCGTAAACTAAATTTGATTACACATATATTATAGAATAAAATACCCTATTTGCTAGGGTATTTTACTAATTAAATTGTTCTTTTTTATTAGTCCAATATTATATTGTAATAAGTCCAATAATTCCGTGAATATACCTTTTCCACCCCCCAATAAAAATGGAGCCCACGCTAAATCTCTCAAATATTCTCCAGCATCATCTGGGCACATTGAATAAGGTATAAACTTAATACATTTTCGATCAGATATTTTTGAACCTATGTAAATGGTTTCATCAGGAGTAACTCCATATTTTCGTAGCACCTCTATTAATGCAGTATACTTACCTTTTTCACCTTTACCCCAATAAAATGGTATATTTTTACGTTTACATAAATTATAATTAATCTTATTATCATCACAAATAAATACCACTTTATAATATTTTTTTATTTCATTAATTGCTAAAAAATCCTTTTGATTAAATACTTTATACAAAGTATTACCTATTTCATCCTCTGCATATGTACCATCAGTAAGTACGCCATCAACTTCTGCTACTATCAATTTCATAACTCTATCAAAAATCATTTCCATTTTGTTTACCGCCTCTTATAATGAGTATATTTGATTTTTTATTTCAGGTATATTTAATTCGCCACATAAAGCCTTTACAGTTGACATAGTTCTATCTATTTCTACTGACGCTTCAACTGGTTGTATGATAGCCCCAACCTTGTAATGATCACTAATCATAGACACAAGATCAAACTTACTAACCCTGTTAGGGGAAACTACATGATAGACACCCTCTTCATACAAACTCATGGATATAATGTCATCACACACTTTAGCATATTGAAGAGTAGTAATACCATTCCACATATGATTAGTAAACCCATTAATCTCTTTGCTCTGCTGTTGTCTAACCCACTCAACTAAACTTACAAACCCATGCAGTTCAGGTCCTATAATACTTGTTCTTAAAACCATACAATTACTTGGCTCACCTAATGATTTAGATTTACCATAATTATCTAGGGCGTCATGAATATCATTTTCATTATAATTACCAGTAGCCCCTGAAAAAACACAATCAGTAGTTATATGAATGACATTTTTAAATTTTTCTGCCAGTAAATGTGGAAAATAAGCATTAACATATATTGATTTTTTAATATCTTTATCCATATAAGGTTTTATAGTTCCAATACAATTTAAATAGTAATCAGCATCTGTGGGTATATTATCCCAACTACTATTATCTAATGGATCAAACATAAAACTAGACATGTCTTCAAATTTAGGATCTCTAATTGAAAATCTAACATCATAACCAGCATTAATTAAATAACGTACTACCATACTACCTAACATTCCAGAACCACCTAACACTACTATTTTTTTCATTATCTATAATCCTCCTGCCATATATTCCATTTATCATAATCAAATCTATAATCATCGCCTTGTGTTTCTTCTAAGGTTGATGTAGTAAAAAATTGGATTTTAGTATTGTCTCTCAAAGACATAAATCCGTTACCATAACCTGGTGGAATCCAAAGCACACGTGGTATCTCTTCGCACAAAACAAACTTCTGAGGAACAGCACCCTCTTTTTCAAATTCTATTGCACCTATTAAAGCAGCACCACTAACTACAAATACATATTTACCTTCTAGCTTATGGCAATGCCATGCTCTAATAAATCCTCTTCTATGGTTTTCAACTTGATAAAACCTTTTTACTCCCTCAAAATTAAAATCATTAACGAACTTAACAGTTCCTCTGTCGTCCGCTGCAACTTTTCCTTCCATTAATTTAATATTACTCATTTATATCTTCTCCTTTAAATACATAGCGTTAGAGTAAACAGGATCACTGTAGTCTACAATTCTGCCCTCTTTAATTGTATTATGTATTTCCATAATACCGTGTTCTAATGAGTATATTGGCTTCCAACCATGCTTATTAAACTTATCAGCTATAACTTTATAATTTCTAGCATCCTGAAAACTAATATCAGTATGAACTATATCAGATCCAGGTACAAGTTTTATTATCTCATCTGCAAGTTCTCTAATAGTATAATTACCCTCTGAAAGATTATAAAGACCAACTATATCGTAATCTAAACAATAAGCCACAGCAGTTGATACGTCTTTAACATGTAGAAGTGGTCTCCACTGTTCACCACCAAAAACTGTAAGTGGTTGATTGTTAGTAGCTTTTAAAGTAAGTATATTAACTACTAGATCCAACCTAAGCCTTGAAAACTCATCGCCTAATCCATATAATGTACCAAGTCTAAAAATTAAATGGTCTGCATGATTATTAACAATATACTGCTCAGCTTTCCATTTAGTTTCAGCATACTCTGAAAGTGGATTAGGTGGAGCTGTTTCATCTATTAAGTCATTATTCATACCGTATATTGAACAAGTACTCATAAACACTATTTTACCTTCATAAGTATCAACTAACCATTTAACACTTTCATAATTCAATAAATCAGTAAGTTGTGGATTAATAGCACACGCACCATCTCCAACAAGAGCAGCTAACCACACCACTATATCAAAATCATTAATTATACTAGCAAGCTTATCTTGTTCTCTGATATCACCATAGATAAAATCAACATTTTTTAAAAATCTACTTTCATACATTAGGTTGTCATAAACAACGACATGATAACCAATAGATATTAAATAGTCCACCATAAAACCACCAACATATCCGCACCCACCAACTATCAAAACACTACCTTTATTCATAACTTAAAGACCTCCTATCGCATTTTCTATTAATTATTGATATTCCTGTTTCTAAAATTGGTAAAACAATAAAATTTAATTCATCATACCCATCCATTAAATCCATCAGTCTGTAACCATCACCACAATATCCTGGTAATGTATATTCTTTTGAAATAGGATCAGTATCGTGAATAAGTATTATACCACCTTTATTTAATATTTGTAATGAATTATTAAAATCACTCTTTGCGGATTCAAATTTATGATCAGCATCTATAAAAATCATATCAAATGTTTTTGTATTTTGTTTAAAGAATTCATCAGTAGTTCCTAAAAAAAATTCTCCTTTAATAGATACTGGAACTATATCAACCCCTACACACAATGGAACAACGCTACTAATACTATTGATATTATTACCAATATATATACCAAGTTCAAGATAAGATTCACAACCAATCGACTTTGCTAAATGAAATACAATAGATGAATGATCATAACCCTTACCTTTTAAAAGCTCTAGGTCTATCAACATGAGTCTCCTTGTTTAAACATAATATAACATTTTTCTAATCAATAATCCTTCAGCATAACTGTTATCAAAATCAGTTATCAATGAAGCCCAGTACGATTCACGTCGTCTAATTATATCCACATTAATAGCGTTTAATTCTATCTGTGATTTAAAACACTCCAAAAGTTTTTGTTTAAAATCAAAAGATATAATACTAAAAACATTAGGTAAAAAGTTATATGAAGTACCACTATTATAAAGAACTACTTGAATATTCAATTTTCTACCTACAGATTGACCAATATAAGAACACTTTCTATGAGCTTGATGTGTGTCTAACTCAAACATTGTATAAACTACATCAACATTTAACTTATCTAACTCACCAACAATATATGAAATATAATCATTTGTTTTAAATATCATCAGTTGATTACTTTCTATACTTAATATACGTAAAGAGGCTAGTTGTTCTTGATATCGTGTATCAATATCACCAGTCTTGTGTTCATCAGCATCGGTAACCACTATAAAAACTTCATCACCAGCTTCTATATGTTTTAATAAAGTACCACCAACTCCTATTTCAACATCATCATAATGCGCTCCTAACGCTAATATTCTTCTCATTAAAAGTTCCATCCTTTATCATAAGATTTAAATATCTTAGCTGGAGAACCCATATAAATACCAGGTTCAATTATATCAGATACTACATTCGACCCCATACCAACAATAACATCATCGCATATAATAACACCGTTCCTAATCACAGCACCTAATCCAATCATACAATTTCTACCTATTTTAACTGACCCACCAACTATAGCGCCAAGTGCTATTACAGAATCTTGCCCTATTAAACTATTATGTCCAATATTTACATGTGAATCTATTTTTACACCGCGCTTTATTGTAGTAGATCCAAACACGGCCCTTTGTAAAGTAGCAAGAGCCAACACCATAACATCATCTTCTAATACTACATTACCTATATGTTTAAGTTGAACTCTACTACCATCCGGAGCTTTAGTAACATGCATACCTTCTACACCTAATACAGCTGTACTATGAATAGAACAATTATGTCCGATTACATTTTCTGGTAAAATAAAATCTTCGTGTAAAATATTATGAATCATAGTAAAAGTATAGTCTACATTCTCTACAAACTCATAACACCACCCAGATGGAATATCTTTAATTCCTTTAGGGACAAGTACAACTACATCCTTATGGTCTCCCAAATTTAAATACCTACTATGCCTAACAAACGTTATACAACCATCACTTAAATTGTTAATAGGGCAAGTTTTTCTATAACTAGGGTGTCTTAATAATATTTCATTATACATTATAGTTTAGTTCCTCTATTAAATTAACCCATTCAGTTTTACAAGAGTCTTTATCAAACTTATTCTTCAATAAAAATTCTCTAGGAGAAAACTCCTCTTTGTGATTCTTAATATACTCAATACATTCTAAATAATTATTATCTGATTCTTTAAGCCCCCATTCACCACTTGGTACATTATATAATGCACCGCTATTTGCAGTGATAATTGGCAACCCACACGCACCTGCCTCAATAGACGCTAAATGTTGTGTTTCTCCAGGAGAAGCGCATATCAACATCTCACAGCTATTATAAATTCTAACTAATGTTTCATGATCAACCCTATTAAATACACTAACTCTTGGGTGATCCATTTTAAAATCATCTTTCATGACTAAACAAAAATTGTAATTAGTAGTTTCTACTAAATCTAATATTATATCAATTCGTTTTCCAACAACATTATAGTTACCTACAAATAGAATACTGTTGGGTAATACATCTTCATGCTTATTAGATGATTTATTAAATAAATTAAAATCAGTACCCAATGGTATTACTTTTATATCACATTCAGTAATATCATTTTTATATTTACTATAAGTAAAATTGGAATTAAAAACTGTAACATCACTACTATTACACACATCTTTTTGTTGTGTTCTTTCATCGTAACAATCTTGTAATAAACACACTTGTTTACATGGTATATTTAATCTTCTAAAAAAAGTAGCGTTTCTTATTATATAAGATGGGGCGCCTTCCACCTTAACATGACCTTCTACTTTATTAGCTATTATATCAAAATTAGTATACCCATTAGTTTTATCTTTTAACTCCGGCAACCACTCTAATAAATCATGCCAAAATGTTTTTGTTCCTGGAATACAAGTTAAGCAATCATTTACAAGCCATCCTGTTGACATGTATATCTCCTATTTAAAGATTATTATATAAATCAATATATTTTTGTGTTACTATTCTATAGTCATAAAGCCTATCAGCCTTATCTTTAACATACTTACTATAATCTATGTATGCCTGTTCATCGTTCATTAAATTAGACATACGTTTACTATATACATTTATATCATCAGCACATACATAAGTCTCTGAATATTTTCTTAATAATTCTTTTTGAGCTTGTGGCCAATCAGAACCTAAGTGTGATACAACTGGTTTACTATGTATCATAGCCTCAGCTATAGTATTACCGAATGTTTCACCCAAACCATTACTATGACATAGAACATCTATTGTATTATATAGTTTATCTAAAATCAAATCATCTAATGTAGCATCTATAAACTTAAGATTTCTAAGTCCTAACCTATCTACAGCATTAGTTACCAATGAATGAGGCGCAATATATAAAAAATAATTATCAGCATTTTCTATTAATTTAAAAGCACCTAAAGCAGTATAGGAATATATATCAGCACCAGGCCTACCGAAACTACCAAATACAAATTTACCGTCTAAATTAAATTCTGATCTGAAATCATCATCAGTTAATTTACACATTATAGGATTAGGTATAACTGTATATGGCACGGATATACTTCTAGTTTTTATCATTTCATATGAAGGAAATACTCTAATATCAGCTTTAGTTTTTAAGTTACCATGAAAATTTGTTTCAACTATTTTAAAATCAGTTGTAATATTCTCCAAGTTTTGTATTAACCATAAATCATCACCACTTCTGTGTGTGTTCAATAACGATAAACCGTGATTATTAAGTTCACTAGCATCATTTATTTTTATCATAGGCACACCAAGTGAACTAATCTGATCATATCTAGAAAGTATTGGTCCTCTAACTTGAGATGATCCTTTGGGAAATGAATAGTCACTGTAAAACACCTTCACATCAATACCTACTTCCACTAAACCTTTAGTAAGACAGTAAGATGCTCTATCAGCACCACCTATTCCAAAACTTAAAAATTGCCCAACTAGCATAGTCTACCCCAGTCATCATTTTTTCCATATTTTTGATCTCTCGTATTATTATACAACGACAAGTTAGTATTGTTATCATTACTAACGGATGGATGATCTATATGTATCGCCACAAAATCATCATACCATACTACATCACTATTAACATATTCAAGCACCCTATCTCTAAAATCTGTATCATCATAACCAGTGCCATTCACAAAAATTTCGTTAAATCCACCTAACTCATAGTAAGTTTTTCTAGTACAAGCAGATAAAAAATTAAAACAATCATTCTTTATTTCACTGTGTGTATACCAAGACCCCATATTATTGTTAAATGAAACACCATTACATCCTAGATAGGTATAAAAAGTATACTTTATAGTATTGATTAAATCATATTTATGTTTTAATTCCATATCTGGCTTTAATAAACTATCATTAATACTACTTTCAGTAGTACAAAATACTGAAAACTGTAAGTAATTATTATCAGTGATATCAGAAAAACTATTACTAATATCAAATATATTACAAGTGTGGAATATTTCAGGAGATGATAGTAATATGACATCACCATCAGATTCCCTTACTCCAACATTTACAGGATAACAAGGATTAATTCCCTTCTTATTTTCTATTCGTATAACCTTAATGTTAAGTTCATTATATTTAGTCACAAAATTCTCAACCCTATGTTGCTCATCAGATTTATCATCAACAATTACTATTTGAAAATCATCTCTATCAGCATATAGATACTCAAAACTATCAAGTGTAACCTGTAAATAGTTTTTACGGTTATAATATGGTAATATAAGTGAAACACTTTTACTCATCTTTTTCACCCTCCTGGATGTGATATACCTGTGAATCAAATACTGTGATATGGTTCATATTAAATATTTTTTTCAATACATTATGGAAATAATAATCATCACCACTCATTATCACGCCACCAACCAATGAACCAGCTCTACCATCAGCATATATATTACCTTCAGGATAGCCACCACTCTCTACAAACCGATCTTTACTAATAACGCAGGGCATATATAGCCCACCATCAGATAACGCATCCTTACGCGTTTTAGACGCATAAGTATACCATCCATCATAGTTTATGTCATCAGCTTTTCTACCAAAATTCATATCCCCAATGGCATGCTGACCACTTAACATCTTACCACTCTCTATTAATCTACTACAAGGTATATTTGTACCATCGTGATGCTTCAAAAGATTAGCCAACCAACCATCACTAAATACCATATCTGAATTTACAAAACAAACATTGTCATACACACTTGAACTACCAGCATAGTTCCAACATCTGTATACTCTATTTAAATAATAGTCATTAGATTTTGAATCATTATATATAGAGTAATCAAGTCCACACACCTTTAATGCTTCTAAGACCCCATCAGTAGCGTCATTAGCTACTATACGTAAGCCAACATCCCACCCATCAACTTTACAATAGTCTTTCTTTAACTCTGACACTATTAAATCCAAATATTGTGTTGATTTATATATTAACGATATGATTTCTATATTCTTATTTATCATATTATCCCTCTTTAAGTACACCACATGAATAACGCATAAAAGCAGTAGGATTAGTCTTAAAGTCAACCCCATCGTGTTTATAAACCACATCTAACCCGGCTTCACTAAACATTCTTTCACAATCATCAACCATATATATTCTATTGTAGTCAACATCTACTGGTGATTCAGTAGTAACGTTCATATGATGAATAAATACTCCTGTATCTTTTAATAATCTTTTAGTCTCCCTCAAATAATGTTCCGTTACAGATCTATCTGTGTGAATAAAAACAGCGGTAGAAAAAATCATATCATACTTATTATCTGAAAGTTTAGATAAATCAGAGTTAGGCACACACATCAAGTTCATATTATTAATACCACAATAAGAAATAGCCTCATTGCCCTTATCTATTATATGAGAGGAAATATCAACACCATCGTATTGGTTAACAAACGGAGCCAGCATAGATCCAAAACCGCCATAACCACATCCTATTTCTAATATAGTCCAATTATGTCCTTCTGTTTCTATATTTCTAAAACACCCATTACTGTTATGGGGTGCTCCCCACAAACCATCTTTAAGACCCATACTTATTAAACATTCTTCACAATCAGGGTGCTTAAATTTACCATATCTACTATTAATGTCTTTTGCGTAATCAGATCCGCAATCAAAATAAGTATCTGTTGCATGCGTAGACTTCCAAAAATCACTCATATTGTTAGTTTCCATTATAAATTTCCCTTATTTTCTTTTTTTCTGTAGGTAATACTGTATCTGTTATAGTAAACCATTCTGGTAGAATATCAGCCGCTAACTCTTCTACGTCTAATATTGATTCATCTAATAGCCTATCTAAAGAAAAACCGTCTTGGCCATTAGCTTTATAAATGTTGAACTTTGTTATAATTTGGTAGTCCGTAGCGAATCCCCTATGGACAAGTGTAAATGGCAACATTCGAACACGATTAATGTTATTTGGATATTCTCTACTATGTAATCCAGTAGTCCTTGGAAAAAATATATTTTTTGTAAATCTCCATAAAGCACACACACCGTTTTCATCCAACCAATTATAGAGACTATCTTTTCTCCAGTATATATCACTTCTCCACAAATTTTTATGTCCAAATAAATACCCCTGACAGTTATCATCTTTTAAAGACATACACAAATCTCTAAATACTTGACCATAGTTAATTAATAATCTACCATCTAACAATGTATCACCGTCCATCCAAAATATCCAATCTGTATCAGGTTGTTCAACTTTTATTTTTTCTAGAAGTTCACCTTTACATATTATCTCATCTTTAAAACGGTTAACATTTGATTTTATAGTAAAGACATTATCAAATTCAGAGTAGTAATCCAAACTCCCATCTGTAGAATTTTGATCATATATGTATATATAATCACAAACAGTTAACATACACTTAAACCAATTTTCCAAATTACCTTTTTCAAGCTCATTTCTAAGCTGAGCGAACCCTATAATTTTCATCTATTCATTCTCCCCATTAAAGAAAAAATATGGATATTTTTCAATAAACTTATCTATACATATGGGAGACATATCAGATAATTTTATATCGACTATAGCTTTCTGTGCATAATAGTCAGTTCTATTCCATAGATCTTTCTGTGTTTTCATTTTTTGGCTTATATCCTCTACACTACCAGTACCATTAATTATTAAATGAGATTCTGCTATATTCTCTACTTTTTCCTTTATTCTTTCAGCCCCTCCCATAAAACTATAATGCCAACCACCGTTTGGAACAGCATTATATCCAGTACCGCGAGCTAAATTTCTAAGAGACTGTGGATAATCATAACTTTTATAAGTTGCCATTATGGAACCCCACCAAGGGCTTCTTTGTAAACAATTAACATAATAGTAAAATAAGTATTGTGTCATTGTAACAGGATCATATGAATCTAAATAAGATTTTATGGTATTGGGATTAGGAATTTCGTCTACATCTGATATAATAATCTTATCTCCACTTACAGCCACACCATCTAAGCCACGTTCTATACAATTACGTTGAAAATTTTCTGCTACCCATATATCATCTATCGAATAGTCAGGTAAGTCTTCAACCTTAACATATATTATTTTGTCAAGATAAGGAGTAAACTTATCCCTGTTCTGCTCAAATATAAACTCTTTAGATTTACCAGTATGTGTCTTATTAGCTTCTACTATAACAAAATAATCAACTAAATCATCCAGTACCATTAATCTCAAGTCTAGTAACTCTAACTCATTAAAAAATTTGAAGCAGTCGAATATTTTCATAAAATCTCCTTCAAAATGGTACATATTTTATCTGACGTTGTTCCATCGCCTAGCCAAGAACTATCTATTGGAAAATGATTTACCAACCACGTCATTGTTCTATCAACGTCACCGTTTTTCATTACATACAAAGGTGATGAACAACTGTACTTATACGATTGTGGTCGTTCAGTATAATCTCTTGGAACAATAACAGATACATCCAATAACGCAGGTTCTTCAGCAGCTGTACCAGAATCAGAAAAGCAAAATAAACTATGATATTGAGCTTTCAAAAAATCCTTGTACGACATCAAATCTATAAATTGAATATCATATGTATTGATATTATATAATTTAATAGCTTCCATTGTTCTACCAAACTTTAGTGCTCTAACAGGAACACCAAAATGATTTGAATAGTCATTAGCAGCAGAAAAAATGTTTACCATCCTATCTTTATATTTAAAATTTTCAGGTCTATGTATGTCCATCAATATAAAATCTTTAGATCTAGTCACATTAACTATTTCATTTTTAAATTTATTACATACTTCTACTATTGTATTTCCAACAACATAGATATTTTTATTAGGTAAATTCTCTTTAACTAAATTCAATTTATAATCCTCATGATAAACAAAATGAATATCACTACAATGATCACATACTGTTCTATTTATTTCTTCCAGCATCCTCTTATCATAAGAGCGCATACCTGCTTCACAATGAATATTTTTTACTGTATCACCATATTCTTTTTTAAGTGTCATAGCTGACGCTACAGAATTACTGTCACCAAGAAAAAAGAACGCATCTGGTTTTAATCCTTCAGCATTTATTAGATCTATAATTCTAGACCCCATCATACCCGAAAGTTCATGATGTGTTTTAAACTCTTTACCCATATTTAAATTAAAATCTGGCTTTCTAATAGTAAGATCATTAAAAAACACACCAGATAACATCTCATCAAAATGCTGTCCTGTGTGTAAAATATAATGATTAAACTCTTGATCAAGTTTTTTAAATACTTCAGACATACGAATAAAATCTGGTCTAATACCCACTACACTAATAATAGTTTTCATATTATAAAATTCCCCATTCTTTTCCAGCATTTCTTATTATTACATCTTTTCGTTCCTCATATAGTTTCTTATTATAATCATATCTAATTTTTCTTTCAGATGTCATTGGTAATCTATTATGCCATAGATGTATTATTTTAGCTGGAGTTTCTACGTGATTACAACCATTTTTAATAAGTCTATCAACAAAATCATTGTCGTCAAAATCAGTACCAGTAAAATCTTCATCATACCCACCTATGTCTATAAAAGCATTTCGTTTCATTGCCATAAAAAATGGAAGTCTTACATTATCTAATTTTGGTTGTCTGTCATATTCATACATTTCAAAATTACCATTAGTTAATTCAACATGACGAAGAAAACTACCGTTATCATCCTTACCTTGTGGTATTGCTATTATTTTATCAGCATCTTCTCCGTGTAAAACACTAGTTATAAGATCTATACTACTATTGGCATGAAACATCTCAGCACAACACAAAATAATAATATCACCACTACTTTGTTTAACACCTATGTTTATAGCATATCCAGGTATTCTCCATATAAAGTTACCTATTTTATTTCTTTGTCCAGTAAATATATATTTTAAATTCAATCTATCCTTGTATTGATAACATATATCAGCTGTCGCATCCTCTAAACCATCATTAAGAACAATAACCTCAACATCACTTATTATAAATTGGTTCACCAATGAAAGTAAATTCCATTTTAGTAAATTATGTCTATTAAATGATGGTATAATTACAGAAATATCCATTATTCTATCCTCAGTGACCCATCCCATGTATCGAGATTAGGATCAAATGTATGGTAATCATTATACAAACCATCCAACTTACTAAGCATGTCTGGATCAAAAATATGTTTCTCTAAAAACTCAAGTCTATCTTCAAATGAATCTATACCTATAGGAAATTTACCATGCCTATTAAACCCACAAAAACCAATATGTAATAGCCTGAAACAAAGGGATGAATAAGCATGCATATCTTCTTTAAATGAAGCATAATCTACCAATCTATTCATCACACCGTCCCAGTCTAAATGAGACATATTATTGATGTCGTATTTAGCTATTGGGTTATGCTCATTAAGTTTATTTATATCTTTAATTGTTCCTGCCCAATTATTATAATAACCTACATTAGCATAATTAGATAGATACCTATTAAAAAAATCATTACTAATTATTGTTCCTGGCCCACAAGAATAATCAGATTGTTTAAGTATGGTTGGATCTCCAGCTGGACTATATCCCCACGTTGTTATTACAGAATATTTAGTATCTTTCACTAACTCATGCGCTTTTCTAACGTATTCAAAATATGTTTTATGTAAAATAACATCGTCTTCCATGTTTATAATAAAGTCTGGGGACATTTCAGAAGCTGTTTTTAAACCTTCCATGATATTAGCACACACATAATGGCGCTGTGGTCTCATAATAATACGGTGCTTAAAAGGATAGGCATTTATAACCTCAATGCATTTAGGATAAGCGCCAAAATCAACTACAAAAATAGTAAAGTAGTCATCATCAAAATGTTCTCTTGCTATCTGTTCATATTTTATAGATAACTGTAACATTTCAGGTTTATTAAAAACAGTACGCAATAACACATTCATACTAATTAAGCCTCCTTTAACACAACTATCTCAAAATTAGAATAAATTTCATTATATTCTATGGTTTTTAAATTAAACTTACTACATATTGCACTTAACCATTTTTGATCAAATATAACATAATGAAAATTTTCTTTATATTCTTGACCACCAAAAAGGTGCCATGAAATAAATTCAGCATTTTGTTCACGTGTGTAAGTAGATGTCATCCATTTTAAACTAGGAGTGCGTATTTTCATACGACCATCTACTTTGAGCACACGTGCCCACTCCTCAATTAAGCCGTGAGTTTCCATTACAGGAAAATGCTCAATTATATCAGATGCCAGTATTCTGTCAAAGTAATTATCATCAAACGGTAACTGCCTAACATCACATACCATATCAACCCCAGGTAATGGTCTTATATCTATATTTATACACTTAAAATTATTAATACTACTTAACGACTTTTCACCACATCCAACATTCAACGATACACCCATTCGATCATTCTCCTGTAAAGTGTTTTTATAATTATATTATAGAATAAAACACAAGTTTTGCTAGATAGTTTTACATATCACGTATAATATTAATCATCTTACTTCCTACTTTATCCCATGTAAGATTGTTTTCTATGAAAGTCTTTATTGATTTACCTTTTTCTAGTGCATCATGTCTATCATTATAAACATGCCTCATCTTTAAAGAAGCATCTAGACAATCAGGTTCAGCCCATAGTTGATTTCCACTATACCAGGGAGACCAATTCATTCCACTAACAGGTGTCATAGTGTGATTAACTAGATAACTGTTATCAGGTTTAGCATATTCAAGAGCACCGCCGATACCAGTAACTATAATAGGTTTACCAATAGCACCAGCTTCAAATCCACACAAACCAAATCCTTCACCACGATCCAAACTAACAAAACAATCACCTGCTTTATGTAAACCAAGTACTTCATCTCTACTTAACATATCTAACACTAAGTAAATAGGTGGATAATGTTCCATAGGAGTAACTTGTTTCAAACGTTTAATGGTATTTCTTATAGCATCTTTTTCTTTGTCATCAAAATTACTACGATAGGTCTTAAGTATTAAAGCCACGTTTTCTTTGTTTTGAAAAGCATACCAATATGACTTAATCAAAGCTATAGGATGCTTACGTTCAGTAAACTGAAACACACTATAAAATTTATAAGCATCCTTCTTTATACCGGCTATATTATAGGGTTCACTTTCATCAAAAGCAGATAAATCTATACCATGTGGAACTGAATGTACTGGTATAGTAACTCCTGATTTCTTACAAACACCCACAGTCCAATCAGAACTAACCATAGCCAAATCGTATTTATTTATCCACCCAGGCCAATCTTTATGTAACTTATCAGTCTCCCACACTGTATAGCCAACATTAACTTTACCTGGCTCATGGTGTTTCTCCCACCATTCTGGTGTAAGATGTGTTATAACTACATTATAGTCTATCTTCTTATCTTGTAGTCCAAATAATATCTCACTGTCTGAACCCAAATTTGGAGTAGCTGATTCAAATGAAACTGGACTAACAGTTATTGGAATACCCATTTTATGTAAAGCTAGTACATAACCTCTTGATGCTTGTCCATAACCTGAGCCATCAAATAACGGCGATATATATTTTATACCTTTAATTTCCATACTAATACCTCCTAAAATTCTTCGGTATCTATTGTTTTAGTTTCCGAACTATTGTCTACTTCTTTTACTTCGTCAATGGAATCAACCACTTCATCAAAAAGTTTAACCCATTTAGAGGCTATAGTCTTACTCCAATCCATTTCGTTAACTACCCACTTATAAGCAGTCTCAACCTTAGCAGCAGCCTCATCTTTATTATTGTAAACATGCACAAGTTTTTTTACCATGTCATCTACATCAGTTAATGGTCGCATAACTTCATTATCATGAGGAATAGTTGTCCATAAACTAGCATTAGTACCACTATTAAATAAATAACCACGTTCATCGGTTATGAACTCAGTCATAGCAGTATTTCTAGGCATAACTACTGATGTTTTAGACGCCATAGCCTCTATCCAAGACAAACCGAATCCCTCTCCGAGGGTAGTACTAACAACCACATCACTAGCATTATACAGCGCATTAACTATTTCTCGTGGATATCCTTGATTAGGCCCAAAGTTCTGTGGAAATATAACATCCTTTGTTATATCCAATCCCATCTGTTTACATACTTCTGGAAGATCCCATCCCTGATCTTGCATAGCCATATGTAAATATAAAAGTGAATCCGGTACCTGTTTTCTAAACTCTTTAAACGCCATTATAGTTCTCGGTATATCTTTTCTCTGTTGATTTCTATTTAAATTAGTAACTATGAATTTGTCAGCTTCAGACTTAAAGTATTCTTTTCTAAAAGCTTCAGCCTCATGTTTTGGTAGTGGAAAAAACTCTTTAGTATTAACACCATGTGGAATAACTAACATGTCTTCTCTACCTGGCAAAGACTTAAGAGATTCCTCTTTACCGAACTCTGAATAAGCTACTAATTTATCAGCGTCAGAAATATTTTCTCCCCATTTTTCTTTTAATATAGAATCTACTGGAAAATACAGTATAGATTTTAAAGGACTCTGTTTAGATGTTTTCAAATGTTTCAAAAGTACTGGCACAAAATCCATAATAAAAGAATCCTGTAAAAGAAATAGAACATCAAAATCCATACGTGGTATCATACTAACAGCTTTCTGTCGTCCATACGGATCTTTCTGCGGGTTAGTACCAGCTGGCCATATTCTGAAAGGAAAATTATGTGGGTCTCCCCAATAGTTAATACCAAATATATCTATATCATACCTCCCAGTATTATATAAACCTTCAAAAATATTACGTGATACTGTACCAAACCCTGTAGCACATGTAGGTGAATCACAATAAGCCAAAACCTTAATTTTTCTTCCTTTTTCCATAAAAATCTCCTTTATTAAATTTAAATTATTACACTCCTAACACAAGCGTATCAAAAATTTCATATATTTTTTCTGATAAATAATCACTATCATAGTCTAATTCTATACCA
>Ga0307379_10002016_pt1 | contig 30854 bp, 23 predicted proteins | sample UN2MG_FD_202237 | JGI IMG/M metagenome (GOLD analysis project Ga0307379, IMG submission 202237) | Soil microbial communities from Risofladan, Vaasa, Finland - UN-2 | ecosystem: Environmental > Terrestrial > Soil > Coastal area > Acid sulfate soil | place: Finland: Risofladan, Vaasa | collected...
GGAACCGCTCTCTAAGCCTATCCAGCGGGAATATCTCGTCGGCGAATATCTCGACAGTGTCGCCCTCATCGTTCTCAGAGCTCCCGACCTTCACTGTCCCGGTTATGGACAGCGGAACCGATTCGCTTAAGCGCCCCGCTATCTGCCTGTAAAGGTTGGGGAAAACCACGACCCGGAACAGACCAGTGAGGTCTTCAACGAGCACGATGGCCATTCTCTCCTTGTTTCTCGTCGTCTTGATAGTCTTCTCGATGACCACGCCCGCAAGTCGAACACGTTCGCCCGGCTTGAGCGACCCGGCGTTTTCGATAACCTCCGTTATCGGCCGCACCGTGAACTTCTTGAGGAGCGAGGCATATCTCTCCAGGGGGTGGCCAGAGAGATACGCCTCCAGCACCTGGTGCTCCTTGGCGAGAAGCTCGTCAATATCCCAATCCGGGACCTCTGGCGGAGCGATCTCCGACGCGTCCTTAGCTCCGACCTGCATCCCACCAAAGAGCGTCTGCTGCCCACTCTCCTGCTCGTCGCGGGACGCCGCGGTAAGGCTCAGCGCGGCGTCAATCATCTTTGTGTGCTGCGCTCTCGATAGCCCGAAACTGTCAAGGGCGCCGGCCTGAATGAGCCTCTCAAGGACGTTCCGCTTAGCAACCCCTTGAGGCGCTCTCTTGCAGAAATCGATCATTGACTTGAACGGGCCGGCCTCATCGCGGGCGGCGATAATCTCCGAGACGACTCCCTGGCCGATCCCCTTGATAGCGGATAGGCCAAAGAGGATCGAGCCCTCGACGACCGAGAAGTCGGCCTTGCTTCTGTTGATGTCCGGCGGAAGAAGCGTTATGCCCAGCCCGCGGCGCTCGGCCAGCTTTGAGCGCAAGGATGCATAGTCGCCGCGGTTGATGCTCAGGATGCCCGCCACGAACTCAGGGAGATAGTGCGCCTTTAGGTAGGCGCACTGATAGGCGAGGTAGGCGTAGGCTGTCGAGTGAGACTTGTTGAAGCCGTATTCGGCAAAGCCAGCCAAAAGGTCGAACAGCTTGTCAGCGCGCCTCTCGTCCGTCCCGCGCTCCACGGCGCCAGAGACGAACTTCTTGCGCATCGACTCCATCTCCTTCATCTTCTTCTTGCCCATTGCCCTGCGGAGTACGTCCGCCTGACCATAGGTGAAACCAGCGATCACGTTGGAGATGAGCATTGCCTGCTCCTGATAGACAACAACGCCGTTCGTCTCGGCCAGGACATCCTTCAGCTGGTCAAACCCCAGGTAGTCGATCTTCTGCCGGCGATGTTTGCGCTCTGCGTAATCCTCAACCATCCCGGACTTCATGGGGCCGGGGCGATGAAGAGCATTGCAGGCGACGAGGTCCTCGAAGCAATCTGGCTTTATTTGTTTCAGAAGGTTTCTCATGCTGGAGCTCTCGAACTGGAACACCCCCATAGTGTCGGCCGACACAAAGAGCCCGAGCGTGTCCTTGTCGTCGAGCGGAATCTGAGTGATGTCGATCTTGATACCACGGCTCTCCTCGACCAGGGCGACACACCTTGTGATCATGGTTAGTGTCTTCAGCCCCAAGAGGTCCATCTTCAGAAGCCCAAGCTCCCCGATCGATTCCATGTGGAACTGCGTCATTATCTCGTCTTTATCCGATGGCTTATAGAGCGGGATGGTCTCCGAGAGCGGCTTGGGCGAGATGACGACGCCGCAGGCGTGTTTGCCAACGTGCCTCGTCAGGCCATCTAGCCTCCGCCCCATATCGACTAGCTGGGCTACCTGCGGGTCCTCCCTCATCGAGGCCTCAAGGCCTGGCACCTGTTCAATGGCGTCCTCCAACTTCATGCCCGGCGGGATAAGTGATTTGACAAGGCTTGCCTTCTGAGAAGGGATCGATAGCACCCGCGCCATGTCCAAGATCACCGAATCGGTCTTGAACTTGTGGAACACGATTATCTGTGCCACGTTTTGCTCGCCATACTTGTCTCGAAGGTACTTGAAAACCTCCTCCCGACGCTCCTGACAGAGATCGATGTCAATGTCCGGCATCCCGATCCGCTCCGGGTTCAGGAAGCGCTCGAACAACAGGCCATACTTGATCGGGTCGATGTCGGTGATGCCAAGACAGTAACAGACCAGGCTGCCAACAGCAGAGCCTCGGCCAGGGCCAACCGAGATGCCTTGCTCGCGAGCGAAACGAATAAAATCCCAGACGATCAGAAAATAGCCAGCAAACTTGGTCTCACGTATCACGCCCATCTCCATCTCAAGGCGCTCGCGATATTCTCTTGCGAGTCGCTCGAGCTCCTCCGCGCTCATCCGCTCCTTCTGCGCAGCCAATCTTCTGTTCAGGCCGTCGCTCACCAGATGCACTAGATAGCTGTCGAGATCATAGCTGTTGGGGACCTTGAACTCCGGCGTGAGATACCGGCCCAATGCCGGCGCCAGGATGTTATCCTCACACATCTCGGCCACCCGCACCGTGTTCTCAAGAGCATCAGCAAACTCCGCGAACTCGCTAAACATCTGCCCCGGCGACTTGAAGTAGAACTCCTCGGTCGGGAACTTGAGCCGGTCCTCGTCCACGACCTTCTTCTTCTGCTGCAATGCAAGCAGAGCATCGTGGGCCCTGGCGTCGTTCTTCTCAACGTAATGGCAGTCGTTCGTCGCAACCAGCGGGATGTTCATCTCCCTTGCCAGCGCGACCTGCCGGCCCATCAGCTCCCTCTGAACGGCGCAGTTATTCATTATCTCGATGAAGAAGTTGCCCGGGCCGAAGAGGTCTTGATAGTAGGCCGCGGCCGCCCGCGCCTTGCTGTGCTCGCTGCGCTTGAGAAACCGACTCACCTCGCCCTTGGCGCAGGCGGCGAGCCCAATTAGCCCCGATGAGTGCTGCTCCAATAGCCTCTTATCGATCCTGGGTTTGTAAAAAAAGCCGTTGATGTATGCCTCGGATGAGAGCTTGGCGAGGTTCAGGTAACCCTCGAAGTCCCTCGCCAAGAGCACAAGGTGCGAGGTCTCGGTCTGCCTGTCCATCTGGCTGTCCCGGTCCGACATCCCACGAGGCGCAACATAGACCTCACAGCCGATTATCGGCTTTATGCCAGCGGCGGTGCATGCCTGATAAAACTCGATCGCCCCGAACAGGTTGCCGTGGTCTGTTATCGCGATTGCGGGCATCTTCCACTCTAGCGCCTTGCTGACGAGCTTGTCGATTGCGCACATCCCGTCGAGGACGCTGTAATCTGTGTGGACGTGAAGGTGAACGAACTGCTTATTCAATACTAGATCCCCCTAACTCAGTCAGAACTTCGGAATAGAAAAAAGACCCACACCTCTGCCAAGAGGCTTTGCAGGCACAAACGGCAACTCCGAACTGCTAAGGGACATAAGACCACTTCAGCCGTCATCTGTTGACGGTGAGAACGAACTTGACGTGCTTTCTGATCATCGCAAAGGAGACCTCGCCCTTCAGAGCAAGTTTCGTCCCAGTCCAGAAGAAGCGGATCACGTTTGCGACCGTCGATAGAATGACCAGAGGCGTGGGGAATTGTCGCAGCAGGCTAACCCTGGAAAGAGCGCGGATGAGAGACCTGGGCACGAAGGACTTGCCCGTCAAAGAGACGAGGCTGTTGAAGAAGACGTCCTCCTTGGAGCGTTTGAAATTGGACGAGACGAACCACTGGGTCATGGTCTTGCAGGCGATATCTTCGACGTCGCTTTCCGTTATGAAACTGCGGTCTAGCGCCATCTGCGTCAGCTCAACGCCGGGGAAATAGGCCAGCGAATAAAGGCGAAACTCGAACGGGCGTTTGAAGCTCAAGAGAAGGTCGAGCATCTCCTGCTTGTCCTGGGAGTTCTCGAAAGGGTTGTCCATGATGAAATCAAGCCGCGGTTTAACCTTCAGCTTGCTGAGGATGGACATAGCTCTCTGAACGTCCTCGTTCGTGTCCATCCGCTTGAAGTATTGGTTCCGAACACGCTGCGAGCCACTCTGAACGCCCATGTCCGCGTAAACGAGGCCGCTGTCCTTGAGCATCCGGACGAGCTCCTCCGTTACGGTCTTAGGGTGGACATAGACCCAGTATGGAATGCCGACCTTGGCCTTGTATTGCTCGCAAAACTCCCGCGTCCAATCAAGGTCCAATCCAAACACATCATCGTAGAAGGCGATCTGTTTTATCTCGGGCAGCATCTCCAGGGCGTAGTTGAGCTCTTCTATCACGTTCGGGACAGACCGCGTGCGGACGGTCTTGCCCATCCCCTTGTAAAGGCGGTGATAGACGCTGTTTGCGCAGTATGTGCAGTCAAACGGGCAGCCGCGGGTAGTCATTATCTGGTAGAGATCGTGTTCCTTAACGAGCGGGTCGAACTCAAACAGCTGGTCGGCGTTAATAAAAAACTTGCCGTCATTCGTGAAGTCGTGGAATGGAAGCGAGTCGAGGTCCTGAATCGGTGGCCGGACAGGATTCTTTACCTCGCTGCCGTTCTGCCTAAGCCATAAGTTCTTGATGTCAGCTATGCTCTCGCCGCTTTCGAGCCGCTGCGAGAGATCGAGCATAGCGCCCTCGCCCTCGCCGATCACGAGCATGTCGTGCTCTGAAAGCGTCCGGTCCGCGGTAACTGTTACGTGCACGCCTCCCCAGACGATAGGGCAATTTACCTCGCTTCGGGCTCGCTTGGTCAGCTCGACCGCCGTGTTGCGGAACGTCGAGCACCCGATGCTGATGCCCAAAAGGTCCGGCTTGATGCGCGCGAGAAGGCCGGTGAACAGCGCAAGCTCCTTGTCGGTCGGAGGCGTTCCGTCGTTTATGTTCAGCCGCTTGAAGAAAATGATCGAGGCGTCAAACCCCTTCGACTTCAACAACGAATGAATGTATCGAACGCCCGAGAGCTCGGTGTTGTAAAGAGCAACCAGACAGACCTTGAACTTCGTCACCTCGCGGGACCTATAACACGTTCTTCTGGCGCCTCATCTGGCCTCAGGAGGTATTGCGTTGCATCTGCGCCGCAGTTCAAGAGCAGGTCAATGGCCGACATGTGCGACTCGAAACCATCATAACACTGACGATAGATCGGATGCGTGTAATTGTGAAACTCCAGCTTGATCTCGTTGGCCTCAAACGGCTCAGGCGCCAGGTATGTGCGTCCCATGTCCCCGTTCAGGTAGTGGTCAGCGCCAACCATCTTGCATATCTCAAGGATCAGGTCCGCCTTCTTGTCGGCCGGCGATAAGGTTGACGCCATCACGTAGTTCGTGCCCAGCTCAAAAGCACGGTCGAGCATCTTGATTAGATACATGTCGAGGTCCAGCAATCTGGCCCACTTCCGGCCGAGCGCCTCGTCAAGCAGCGGCCAAAACTCCTTCAGATAGGGCGCCCTCGCATAGCAGGTCCTGATCGCAGCGAGGTGCTTGTGCGCCCAATTCCGCGTGTTGTCGATCATCGTCTCGTCAACACGCTGCGTGAACCTGCCCTTCGTTAGCACCGGCACAGTTAACCACTGCCAGCCCGTCTCCGTCCGAATCCGATTACGGTTGCGCCACGAGCGCTTGTCGAACTGGACGCAGTCCAAGATCACGAAGATGTCCGATTTCGCCGCCAGGTCAAAAAAGCCTATCCAAGGCAGATATCCCGGCTGGAGTATCACAGCCCTCATGCAACTTAGGTTATGTGCTGCGCCGGTGATGGTCAACAGGATTTGCTGGCCGAGCGCTTCTTATTGTGCTCTGAACTTAAAACCGGTAAAAAGAGACTATTATGCCCAATGATCCGCGGGACGCTCTCAATAAGATCGACGATGCGATTGACGAGTGGAGGAGCTTTAGGGGGCACTGGCAGTTTCTCACACATCAGGCGCTCGGCGCAGACGCATTCCTGGCGAGGCGCATCGCGCTCGTGTCGCGTCTGGTCGAGACGATCGAAGACCTCGCACCGGCCACAAGCGGCTATCACGACGAGGCCCGCGCCATTCTGAAGTCGTATGGGATTGGTGCTCCTGAGGCCGGAGACGCACTGGCGGAGATTCTCGACGCTATGCGGCAAGATATCGAGGCGCAGACAACCTGACCGCGCAATCGGGCGTTTTTGTATCCAGGTTCTTGCATGGCGCCTGGACATGGCGCAGCTCTTAGAAGGCGAACCTGCGCATCTGAACGCTCTCTAGGAGGCCAAGCATGACAAACAGAGCAGTAAGCGACGAGCCGCCGTAGCTCATGAAGGGCAATGGAAGGCCGGTTATCGGCAGAACGCCTATGACCATCGCGACGTTGACGAGAAACTGCCCTGCGATCAACGAGGCGCAGCCGACTGCCAGCAGTAGTCCGGCTCGGTTCTTGGCGTGCCTCGCGATGGAGAAGGCGATCCCCACAAGTAACATGAAGAGCCCGACCACGAGTAGGGAGCCAAGAAAGCCCTGCTCCTCAGCGTGCACCGAGAAGACGAAGTCAGTGTGCTGCGCGGGTAGAAAGTGGAGCCTGACCTGAGTGCTCTTGCCAAACCCCTTCCCGACCACACCGCCCGACCCGACTGCTATCTTGGACTGTATCGCCTGGTAGCCTGACCCGAGTTCGTCGTAGGAGGGGTCTATGAATGCGATGATGCGCCGGCGCTGGTAGTGCTTGAGAAAGAACCAGCCCGGTAAGGCCGACAACGCCCCAGCGAGAACTGTGAAAATGATAGGCCAGAGGCGGCGCTGCGCCACGAACGCCAAGACGATGAACGGTATGAGGAAAGTTACTGCGGTGCCGAAGTCGGGCTGCTTGACGATGAGTGCGGCGGGCACTGCCACAATGACGAGGCCTCCGAGTATCTGTAGCCAGGGGCGCCCGCGTAGTCGCTCCGATGAGAACAGCTTCACAAGTGCGAGGACAGTGGTGATCTTGGCGAGCTCGGACGGCTGAAACTTCACAAAGCCGAGGTCGAGCCATCGTTTGGAGCCCGCGATCGGTTCTGCAAACAGGAGGACAGCGACGAGAACTAGCGAGGCGGCAAGTTGGATCTGATATGCGGCCTTTATCAGGCGATTGTAATCCACGAACATCGTAACCGTCATGGCTACTAGACCCAACACAAGCCACCTTATCTGGCTCCTGTAAGCCATGTTTGCCTGCGATTCGACGTCGCTGGTCGCCGCGTAGATCGTCGCGACCCCAATTAGGGAGAGCGCCACAGCAACCAGTACCAGCCACCAATTGATGTTCTGGACGAGGCGTCTATCTAACACTAAACCAAAGTCCCACGTTCCAACTCACTCGTCTCAGTGCTCGCCCTCCAAATCATACTCCCGAAACGCCGCAGCAACGATCTTCTTGGCTAAGACCGCAGCCGCTTGGCCTCCTGCGCCACCATGTTCGACCAAGACAGCGAAGGCTATCTCGGGCTCATCCGCCGGGGCATATCCCATAAACCACGAATGAGGCCGTCTGTCGTAGGGTATGTCCTCGAGAATCGTCTCCTCGTCGTCAACTCGCTGAACAACCTGGGCGGTGCCAGTTTTGCCCGCTATTTTCGGGAAATCCAGCCTCGCTCGCCAGCCTGTCCCTCCCTGCCGGTTGACGACGCCGAACAGCGCGTCCCGAACTAGCTTGATGTATCGTGCATCAACCGAGACATGACCCACGACGCGCGGCCCGAACCGCTTGAGAACCTCTCCGTCCGGGGACTCCGTGCGCCAGACGACAAACGGCCTGAGGACATGTCCTCCGTTGACAAGGGCGCACAACGCGACCGCCATTTGCAGAGGCGTTACCAGAATCCTCCCCTGCCCAATCGAGGCCGCGACGACGTCGCCCGGCCAATAGTTTAGGAAATCTTGGGCAGTCGGGATGTATCCGCCTCGCTCGTGCAAGACCTCGAGGCCGGTCGGGCTTCCAAACCCAAACTCTCTCGCCATGTTGGCAATGGGGCCTATCCCGCATGCAAGCGCAGTTTTATAGAAGAATATGTTGCACGAATGGACGATGGCAGGGCTGATTGAGAGCTCCCCGTGCCCCTCCTTCTTCCAGCAATGAAACTCCCCGTCGCCCAATTTCATCACGCCTGTGCACTCAAACTGGTCATCCGTCGTTATGGCTTGTGACTGAAGCGCGGCGAGGCCCACGAAGACTTTGAACGTGGAGCCCGGGGGATACTGACCTGCAACACATCTGTTGTTCATGGGCGCATCCGGATCGTCCCTCAGTTTTTGCCAATCGTCCGGGGATATCTGACACTCGAAGGCGGCAAGGTCGAACGCGGGCCTGGAGACCATGGCCAGAATCCCTCCTGTCCTCGGGTTCATCACAACAACAGCACCCTTCTTAGCATCAAAGAGCTTTTCAATCGCGGATTGAAGCTCCAAGTCCAAGGTGAGAACGACGTTGCTGCCGGCAACGGGCACCTCCGCCCGTTTAAGTGTCCTCAGAATCCGACCCATTGCGTTCGTCTCCACCAGGCGCCGCCCATCGGAGCCCCTCAAGCATTCATCCATGAAAAGCTCGATACCTGAGCGTCCCATTTTGTCTCCCAGCTTGATGCGGCCCCCGGACCGCTCTATCTCGGCCTTGGTTGCCTCACCCAGGTATCCGACGAGATGACACGCAAGCGTGGGGTCTATGAAGCGCCGCTTGGGCCGAATCGCTACCTCAAGGCCAGGGAGGTCAACCCTGTGCTCCTCGAGAACGGAGAGGGCCTTGAAACTAACATCTTGCACGGCCCTAACGGTGTGTCCACGCATCTTGCCTCGAGAGACTTGGACGATGTTGTGCTCAGGTATTCCCGCCATTCGCGAGAACGCCTTCAAACTATCAAGGGCAGCGCGGCGAACGCTATCGACAAGAACGTCGAATGACGGCCTGTTGCCCACCAATTGCCGTCCTTCTCTATCGAGAATCAATCCCCTCAGCGCCTCGTCCACGACGATCCGTATCCTGTTCTGCTCGCTCAACTCTTCGTAGTAGTCAGCCTTCACTACTTGAAGGAACCACAACCTGGCAGCTATCAGAGTTGAGAAAATGACGAATGCTATGAAGACAAGGCCGGACTTCCGCCGCAGCCGCCTCAAGAGGCTTGCGTCCTCGCCAAGGTCAATCGGCACTTAGCGAGCCCTGGTCTATCACGTCCTCCGGGACGCGGGGAGGCTTGAAGAACCTATTTTTTGAAAGAGCCCGGAAAACGATCATCCCCAGAACAGTTGTGGAGAGCACACCAGCGATCATCAGCATTGCGAATCTTCCGGGGTCGATGCTAGACGGAGATACGGTCATCTGGAGCACATATAACAGAATATAGTTGAGGAGCGAGCAGGTAAACAGCGCCAGCAGGTGTGCCACAGGGCTGTTCGGCAGCAGTCTCTGGCCCAGAAGGCCACAGAATACACCAATTAGTGTCTTCACAAGTGCGTTCGTGCCTAGCGCACAGCCAGAAAGGCAATCCTCGAGCAGACCCGCGATGAAGCCAACGCTCATGCCTGCCCGTGCCCCTCTGACCATGCCAGTCCAAATGACAACTATCAGACCCAGATCAACAAACACCATCTCAAACGGCGAGAAATGCAGTATCGCCGTCTGGACAGTGAGAGCCGACACGACCAAAAGTGCATAGGCAATAACCTGATGGTTCGCCCCGGAGGTGCTAGACACTGTCCCCCGCTCCTGACTGCTTCTGCATGAGCAGCCGATTGTAGATCGAGAGCACGGACCGAGCCATTCGGTCCGCCGTGAACTGTTCCAATACCCTCGCTTTGGCGAATCCGCCTAACCGAGCCGCGAGCGCCTTATCCGATAGGAGCAGACCAATAGCGCGCGCAAGCGACTGCGAATCCATCGGCGGCACAACAAGACCACTGATGCCGTCGAGATTGACCTCCGCGACGCCCGTATCTAGCGCCGTGCTTACGACCGGCTTGCCACAGGCCATCGCCTCAAGCTGCGACACCCCAAACGCCTCGCTCCTGTAGATCGACGGCAGGCAGAAGACATCACAGCTGTGGTAGTAAGCTGGCAGGCTGGCCTCATCAACCTCGCCCACAAAAAAGACCTTCTCGACCAACTCGTGCGACCTGCTGTGGCTCTCAAGCTCTGCCCGCATCGGGCCGTCGCCGACAATCAAAAGCCTCGCATCAACGAGGCGCATCGCATCGATCAGAAACTTCAGCCCCTTGTAGTAGCGGAGAAGCCCCACAAATAGGACTATGCGGTCGCCGAATCTCGCTCTCAGCTCCTTGACCTTCTGGGCGACCTTATCCGTCAGGGAGAAGTGAGACACATCGATGCCGAGCGGGATCGGATGGCATTTGGTCATGAAGCTCGAAAGATACGCTGAAGACCGCGCATAACGCTCAGACGTGGGCAAGACCACATCGCAGACCTGCAAGAACCTCACCAAGAATGGCCGATAGAAGGGCAGGAACTTGGCCTGCCGAACTATGTCGCTGTGCCACGTAACGACTACTTTGCCCGTAGGCCGAACGATCAGATATGAGATGACCGCTGTTGGATTTGGAAGATGGAAATGAAGGATGTCATATCGCTTTCGGCCCAAATAATAGCCAAATGGGAGGGAGACCGGTGCGGAAAGGAACCGCCCGAGCTCTCCAACCTTTGTAACCTCGATGCCGTCTATGACCTCAAGTTCAGTCCGTAACCCCCGATTCGCGACCAGCACATCGACATTGGCAACCCTCGAAAGCCTGTTGCACAAGAGGGCGATATGCTTCTCGATCCCACCGAATATCGGCGGACAGTAATCTTTATAGACCTGAAGGATTCTCAGCATCTGTTAGCCGATCTGTGATCAAAAGCTCGCGGGGTCAGGACGCCGTGGCGCCTCGCCCACACGAGGATTGCCGTCGCAGCAACCCCGGTCAAAGCTCCAGTGCCAAGTGAGAACAGGAGGAAGTATGGCATCAGCTTCAGTATTGCCACGTGTCTCACGAATATCAGATATGCAACGAAGAACTGCGACATAGTGTGAAAATATGCCCCAACCACACTTGTTCCGACATAAGAGAGCCACCCTCCGAAACAATACCACACAACTGCCATCGAGAGGCATGATACAACGCCGGCACACAGGCTTAGCCAGAACCCAGGCGACAGAAACGTCCCGATGACGAAGGAAGCAAGCAATATCCTCGCGACGTTGACCAGAAGCGCGGCCCTCACCCCGAACGAGACTAGCACTATCAAGATCACAACGTTTGCAAGACCGAGGCGAAGCCACGGCAGAGGCGTGGGGATGAAGAGCTCCGCGGCCCTGAATGCGACGGCCAGTGCCGTCAGCATCGAGACCTGCATCATGGATGGTCGCGAGACGGATTGCGTTGTCCGGGCAGCTGGCCTATTCATTCCAAGTCTGTTCGACGAAGACTCTGTCGATCCTGTCGCCAAGCCCACAGAGAATCTCGTAGGGTATCGTCTCTGCTAGAAAGGCCAGCTCGTTCACACTGATCGACTCCGTGCCTTGCCGGCCAATGATGACCACCTCGTCGCCCAGCGAGGCCTCGCAGTGCTCCTTGATCTCAACCGCGATCATGTCCATTGAGACAGCGCCGATCACCGGCGACCGGACGCCCCGGATGAGCACCTCCGCCCGCCCTGAAAGCCGATGGCAATAGCCGTCCGCATAGCCGAGCGGCACGATCGCAATCTGCATGTTCCTCTTCGCTAAAAACTTTCGCCCATACCCAACGCTCTCTCCCGGCCTCATGCGTGCCACCCTCAGAACCCTCGACGTCAGCCTCAGCACAGCCTTAAGCGTAACGCCCGGCGGCGTCGCGCCAGTTGGAGAAAGCCCGTAGAGCATGAGGCCAGGCCGAACCATGTCATAATGCGACCGTGAGTGCTTCATGGTCGCCGCGCTGTTGGCCGCATGCACCATGGCCTGGTTGCGAAGGCCAGAGGACGCCAGAAAACTATCGAACCGGTCGAGCTGGAGCATCGCGAAGCTGCTGTCCTGGGCATCGGCAGTCGCAAGGTGTGTCATCAGCCCCACTACGGCTAACCTGTGAAGAGTCTGGAGTCTCTCGAGAAACGCCAGCCCCTCGTCATAACGCACCCCAAGTCGCATCATGCCTGTGTCGATCTTGAGGTGGACAGGCACATCCTTATCCTTGCGCCTCGCCTCACAGTCAAGCGCATAAGCCTGGTCAAGGTCGTAAATTACCGGCACCAGCCCAGCCTGGATCACCGCCTCAGCCTGCTCTGGCAGCGAGCCACCAAGAAGAACGACCGTTGCGCTCGGGATATGCTCTTTTAGGCATATCCCCTCGTCTATTGTTGCCACGCCAAACGTGCCAATACCGACTGCATGGAGCCTGTCGCAGATCGGAAGCATCCCGTGCCCATAAGCGTTAGCCTTGACCACCGGCATTATCTCTACCGACTCGCCGACCAAGAAGCGGGCCTGGGACAAATTGTGTTCAAGCGCACCCAAGCTTACATAAGCCTTAGTAACAGTGTGCAATTCCTTCAAAACCCCTGTAGAGTAAGGCAGTCAACAAGCCACGCATCAACGTGGGCTATTATCGCCGAGCGAAATATCGTGTCAAGGTTCCCAACCTCCTGGGGTTGACCCCGGATTGAAAAGGCTGTCCCCAGAGCCGTAGTGGGCATCATAGGGCCGGCTCGTATAGCCTTTGTCTCGAACGTCCGCCTTTAACTCAACCGCGTTGAAACGCGGCCGAGATGACAGTAAACCATAGCTCCTTAACAGAGCGCACGCCGCGTCAGGCCGCGGCGAGCCAAAGCGGTGTCAAGCCACCGCACTCCAAACCACCCAACACCCAAACATGCCAGCCCGCCATCCATGGACGTCCTAGCGGCAGATACGGCGCCCGTGGCAAGAAAACTAATGCGCCACGAAACCAACTGGCACCCACATTTGTTTCAGGATTAGATAGCCTCATTAAACCGCGTGGGTTTCCCGCCCCGGAGATTCATGCGGCGTGTTACCCTCCTTTTGGTTTGTGGTTTTAGGGGCGGGGACAAAGCCTCCCGGTGGCGTTCCCGCCCCGACCATTTTTGGTTGCCAGACGCAAGAGGCACGCTGACACGCGACTCAGTAGAACATCTCCCACCTGGATTGTCATTGACCTTTAGCGTGATTTCCCGCCTGGGTAAGAGTGAGATTCTCTGGTCGCGGGGAGATTGCGGAGCGCCACGCACAGTGTTAGTTTGCTGTGCGGCAAGAAAACTCTTGACTGTCATAACTCCCTATGGAGACTGATACTACGCACAGTGTTAGTTTACTGTGCGGCAAGAAAACTCTGTTGAGATCGGAGAGCGCGTGCAGTTCTGGCCTGACAGACTTCAATCGCCGGGCGCCAAAGCCAGGCGATGGTTCATTGTCGCGATCGTGCTGCTTCCGATCGCGATGACCGCCTCGGGTCTGAAAGCATACTACTTGACAGAGAGCTGGGTGTCCTTCAGACCGCAGACTTGGGGGCAGATAGCGCACTATCCAGTCGTTCTCCAGAGGCATTACGGATCGCAGTACTACCGGCCGCTAGCCGCAATGATGCAGGCGACCGAGTATAAGCTGTTCGGGACAAACACAGTCTTGCCCAGGGCGATCAACTCTGCCGTCTATGCCATGATATGCCTTCTGGTATTTCTGAGCCTCGAGGCGCTGTCCCGATCTTTTCTCGTAGGGGCGCTCGGCTCGCTGATATTTGCCGTGATGACATGCCACGTCGAGCCTGTGTTCTGGATGTCACAGATACAGGGCCTCAACTCAGCGCTGTTTGCGCTTCTTACGTTCTGGCTTGTGGGACCCGGCTACCGCAAGAGCCCATCTCGCACCAGGATTGTCCTAGCCTGCATTACATACGCAGCCAGCTTTCTCTTCTACGAGTCCGCGATCTTCATGCCGCTTCTGCTATTGATCTACGAACTGATATGGAGAGAGGAAAAGGGCAGAAGAAGTCTCTTCCGACGCCTTTTGAAGGTCAATCTGCCGCTGTGGGTCATGGCTGCCGCCCTTCTCGGCCTCAGAGCGCTGTTGCTCAGCACGAACGTCGTCATCAACAACTACTACTTCGCGTGCGTAAGGGAACTCACGTTCCTCCAGGCCATTAGGAGGCTGCCCACAATCCTCTACACAAACGTATTCCCGCTGAAGTTCTCACCCCTGCTCTGCGTAGTAGCCGTGATCATCCTTTACGTGGGTTTCAGGGCCAATTGGAGGTTGACGCTCTTCCTGGTGTTATGGATAGCTATCACGCCAGCTTTGGCGTTCCCCCTTGCGGGGGTTGGCCACCATCGCGTCTTGCTCTGCTCGTTTGGCGTCGCGGGCCTGATGGCTTATCTTCTTGTGCTGCTGCCGGAGACGATTCTCGACCGCCAAAGACGCTCCATGCTCTCCGCAGCTCTCGATTGGGTGATAGCCGCCTCAGTAATCTATTGGGTGTTCGCGCTGATTCGGGCAGGTTGGACCGATTTTTTCGCCCAGGGGGCCTCGAGCGCGAGCACCGCGACCACAAGGTATGCCATCGCCCTTGTCGCGGCCGCCGCCGTTGCGACAAGATGCGCTTTGCGCCGACGGCTTTCACCGAGAATGTCTCGCGCTCCGCTCAAGTTCTTGATCGTTGGGATTGTCCTACTATTAGTGGGCGCCTACATGGCCGGCTTCCTGAAGCTCTTCGCGATGTTTGTCGATGAGGCGAGCGAGTGTGCTCGTCTTCCCAAGGCGATTGTGGCGGCGCAGCCTGAGGTCCCGGACAACACTCTCGTTCTCATCGTCTTCCGCGACAAGTCCCTAATCGACAGGAGCTCATCTTGCTGGAACATACGGGCGCCAATACGTGCGGAATATGGCAAACGCGTCGATTCTCTGCCCTTCAGTGACTGGGTGAGCAGCTTTCAATACAAATCCATCCCGGCTGGGATGTCTGTTCGGGCTTTTGCGTTCGATGGTCAAAAGGCTCTGGAGCTCCCAGACCTCTCGGCCCGCGTGCTCGCTCGTCAGCGGTCCTACTTGAACCTGCGTCACGACGTGGTGCATGCAAGATTCGCTGACAGCACATCTCCGGGCGACCAGGTTCGGTTGCCCCTTGATACCGATGTGGGCCTGATCGACCGGCTCGATATCGTCGCTGATAGACCACTGGAAAACGTCACCGCGCAACTCGAGCTCATTTCAAACAACTCCCACACCCTGCTCACGCTTCCAGCTAGCTTCGAGGCGACCGAGGCCACCGTGCGCCTCGAGCAAAACGAGAAGTGGCTGCTCGCTGGCCACATCGACGAGGTTCGCGTTACAGTTCTCGACAGGGGTCGCAGCGTTCCAATCCGCGAGGCGCAGCTTGTGCAATCGCAGGGCTTAATCTCGAGTTCGCGGCTCACGCTTCCGCCTTGGTCAACGCAGCTTGGGCCAGCGCTGAGAAGTGACACGCCGCTGGGCAAAGTCCCTCTCATGTTCCCCACCGAGCACCCTGGCAGATACTTTGCCTTCCCCTAGGGCTCGCCGCAGGGCTAGCGTCAGCATCGCATCTCGAGACCGCTCTGGTTTGAGGCATCTCGCCATAATATCTTGATAGGCTCGCGTCGTAGCTAACGGCCATCAAGAGGGTGTCCAATAAGTCACTTCGCGTTCTTATCTTCTTATTCCACGTGCGAGCTGACCGGCATAGATTATGCCAATGTTGACAGCATCTCCAGTATGACTTATGGTAATACTGGAGGTGAGATATGCAAACTGCAAAAGTCGCAATCAGTATCAACAAAAAGACGCTCAAGCGCCTCGACCATCTCGTCAAGAACCGGGTTTTCCCCAGTCGGAGCAGGGCAATTCAAGAGGCAATTGAGGATAAGCTCAACCGTCTGGAGCGCACGCGCCTCGCGCAGGAGTGCGCGAAGCTGGACCCGGTCGCTGAACAGGCGATAGCAGAGGAAGGTCTGTTCGAGGAGCTGGCTCGATGGCCCGAATACTAAGGGGAGAGATACGGTGGGCCGACCTCAACCCCGTCCGGGGACGTGAACAAGGCGGAAAACGCCCGGTCATAATAATCAGCCACGATGTGTTCAATGAACGTTCGGGCACCGTCATCGCGATGGCGATAACCAGCCAGCCTCAACGAGCAGGCTTCCCCTTAACGCTCGCCCTGGACCCATCGAAGCTGCCCAAGCCGTCTTGGGCCAAGATAAGCCAGGTCCGAACGTTTTCGGTCGAGCGAATCGGCGATCTAGTAGATTCGCTGTCTCCTGAGCAGATGGAGCAGCTAATCGAGGGACTAAACGAGATAGTCGGCGGATAGCCAATCACTCTACAATTCTATGGTGTGATTGATTAGATCGGGGGACGCAATCGCTCGTCCCCCGCCCCCCCTCCGCGATTTTCGAAGCATGGGCCGACATATTGCTGCGCAATCTGACGGCGAGGCAGAACGGTCTGCTTCGGCTCGTGATGTGGTTACCGGGAGGTTGGGTGACAGGAACGCCGGATCCCTGCCGTAGGGGCGGTTCACGAACCGCCCTCGATCCCTAGCTGCTTGCCCCCTTCATCGCCACCGAGCCGACGGGCAGCGACTCTATCTCAAGCCGCGACAGGTCTATGACCTCGCTCGCGTGATCGACGTCGATACCAACCAGACGCCCCTCCCCGTCAAAATCCAGGACCACGCCCGGCGCCACCTCTTTCGATTCGGCGCCCGGCCTCTCGCTCAGGTCAATGTAGAGCGAGTCGGTCTCTTCATAATAATGGAGCTTCAACTTCCATCCTCCCGAAACCTTCGGTCAAAAAAGGCGTTGAGGATCGTCTCTCCGTCTTCAAGCGTGACCACCCTCAAGTACTTGCCTACTTCAGGCACAAATGTAAAGCACCGAATGCGCCCGTCCGGCTGAACTGACCGGTGAATCGGCTCGCGAATCGCTTGAACGCACCATTCTAGCCTGATATAGGGCCGTTTTCGCAGAACCTGCTCTTCAAAGTAACGAGTTGTCTTCATAAGCTCATCTTACAGGGAAAAGGCAGAAGACACGAAAGTAAGTTCATTCTTAGCTTGTCGGACTTCGCAGCAAAGATTAAATTGCCTATCGAGGAATATATATGCAATCAAGAATCACAGTTGAAATCGCCAGAGTACAGAGGTCATCGGAAGAGCTTCCCCCAAGGTGGTGCATCATACGAACGCCGCCTGGTGAACAAAGCCTGCGTCAAGACAGAGCACTGAAGCTCCACTGGAATGGTCGGAGGAGGTATATTCTGGTCCAACGCATTCATAGCGGAGGCGGGAATTCAAACTTACCTTGGGTGAATCTGTCTGAATCTGATCAGAAAGCGCTCAGGTTCAAGGTGGGTCCCAGAGATTGCACCCAGACTGCAGCAAAACTCATTGGTGCGACCATCTCATGGTTACTGCGAGTACGCTTCATCCATGCTCAGTTGTTCAGCCTTGCGCTTCTCAGTTTTCTTGCATGCTCATCCGTGTTGTCTTTCTGGCATTTCTATGCATGGCCCTCGCCCAAATTTAGCTTTGTACTGGAGCTTTACTCAGCCTTAATCGGCTTGTTTGCAGGCCTGATGCTTATGTGGGGCTGGCAGGAACGAATCAAAATGGAGGACAGGTATCATCCCATAATTTACGGTGGCTCAGGAGGGGGCACAGATAACATCACCCCGACTGCCCTCTATAGGCTCTGGATGCGCAAACAGAAGGTGGCCATAAATGTGGGATTTGGCTTTCTGCTCCTCGCGTTCCTATCCACCCTTTTTGCCTCGTTGCTAAAACACTTCGGGCTTTGAATCGGTATAGCTGAACCGCGAATCACGGTTCTTCGAGGCTGGCCCGTCGCCCCTCCTTCCTCTCAGCCAGGAATTCCCTAAACGGACGGGAGGCTCATCACGGCGCTGCTCGATCAGGTCTTCGTCCGACATAGAGACTTCTATCTCTATCCTGTCCTCAACGTGTAGCCGGATGGCGTCCTTGATGTTCTCGAGGGCTTCCTCGTAAGTATCCCCTTGGGTGTAGCAGCCCTGGAGGTCAGGACACATTGCGAACCAGCCATCCTTATCTTTTTCTATCACTACAGCGAATTGGTGCCTTGTCATTTGCCAACTCCTTTCTTTCTCAGCGGAACGCTTGGTCTCGATCGAGTATTTCTCCGAGCCCTTCATGCTCGGCGCTTATCGGCGATCGCGTCTTGACTCCTCATCATATTTGCCTCCGAGTTGTGTTTGTGCCATCAAAATCGCATCTCCACGATAGTGCCGACTATATGACCTTGCTTCAAGCGAAAAGAGCGAGCGCATGGCACAGAAGCAGCGGAGGGGTTCGGGGACACGCTGTGGCTGTCCCCGAGGCAATACACTCCTTTACGTCTCGTGTCGGGGGGGGCCTTCTGCGGCGCAGGATGCCGGTCAGGCGCCCTTGTGCAGCTTGACGACCAGGTCCGCGAGGAGGCCGAGCACGCCGATGATGACGCCGGTTAGTAGGATGACTATCTCCGACTCTTTGAAGTCGTGCAGGATGAACGAGTCGTAAAGGCCCTTGATGACTCCAAGCGTCAAGAACAAGACCGAGAGTGGGACAAAGACCTTCAGCGGCTTGAAATACATGATGGTCTTCATAATGAACATCAGGTAGCCGTAGGTGTCCGCAATGGGGTGGAAAGTCGATCTGCCCGTTCTGGGCCAGTAGTCGATCGGGATGAACGCGACGTCGCGCTTCTCGCTCAGAAACGCCAGGGTCATCGTTCCCACCCAGGAATGACCTTCCGGTGTGATGTTGAGGTATCTCATGACGACGTCCTTCCTCATCGCCCTGAAGCCCGAGTTGAGGTCCTCGATGTGCTCAGACGTGATGTATTCAGCAAGCCTGCGGATTATTTCCTTGACAGGTTTTCTGAGCCATGGGACCGTTCCCGCCTCGTTTGTTCTGGCGCCGATGACCATGTCGTAGCGGTCCATAAGCTCCAACAGTCTCGGAATGTCTTCGTTCGGATACGTGTTGTCTGCGTCCGTCATGACTATGATCTCGCCCGAGGCGGCCCTGACGCCGTTGGTTCGTGCTACTCCTACGCCCTTATTCTCCGGATGGCGAAGAACCGTAACGCCCATGGCCTCCGCCAAATCGCCCGTCCCATCCGTTGAGCCGTCATCGACCACGATCACCTCGTATGTGTAACGTGAAGAGTCCATCGCGGCGATTATCGCCTCGAGGTCGGTCTCAATGGCGCCGGCCTCGTTGTAGGCGGGAACGATTATGCTGACGTAAACATCTTCGTTGGTCACAAGTTAAAAAGAACCTTCAATGTGAGAATTGAGCCAAATACCTGGACACGCAATTGGACGCCCCAATCTAAGCCTAGTCCGGTTGGTTGTCAACGGTTGGCAGCAGACAAAAGTCTCGATACTCCTCGCAGGAGTTTTCGTATTTCCCTGTGCTGGTTGACGGGGTGTGTGGCTATATGGTGGGCTTCAGGGCATGAAGGAAGTGGGATGCAGTTCTGGTGGCTATTGCTTGAGTCCCCTGAAAGGGGACCACGTGAGTAGCCCCGTGTGAAACGCGGGGTATATAGCCGACTACACTGCTCCTAGCTACCCTCGCCATCCGCCAATCGCTTTGCGATTGGCGGATGGCGAGGGGATTTCTTGGTTGTCGCCCATTTCGATCCGCAGGTTGCACCTGCGGCTACTCAAATTATGCCCCTTTGGGGCATTCAGGCATGGCCGTCGAATTTCATCGACGCCGATTCTCAGATTGTTGAGGTTTTGTAGCGCATGACCCCTAATCCAAGCCCTGACTGCGAGCATCAAAGCGCCCAAATCGAGTGATTACGAAAACTCCTGTACTCCTCGGCCTTGATAGGACGGCTTTATCGCTTTATGGCTTGGGAAAGGTGGGATTTGTGTTAGGCCAGCTCTTGCCCAACCAGCCGAAGCGAAAGCTATTACGAAAAATTCTCTAACAAGAGCTTGACATAATTCGTCTTTAGAGACATCTTCGTTGCTAAAATGGTTGCATATAGGTTGTAAATGGGCAACATGCCGTATATGTTTAAGTCAATTGGTTCGATCTTTGTGTAAAGATGAACTAAAGGATTTGGAGTTATTTGACGGAAGGAGGTGAGAGCATGAATCGTAAGGACGCTGTTAACCACATGGCAGCCAAGGCGAACATTACCAAGGGACAGGCAGATGCCGCGTTGACCGCTTTGCTAGACGGAATCATTGACACGCTCAAAGGCAACGATAAGGTGACTTTCATTGGATTTGGCACCTTCATGGTCAAGAAGCAGAAGGCTCGCAAAGGTTTCAATCCCAACACCAAGAAACCAATGACCATTCCAGCTTCGAAGAAGGCTAAGTTCAAAGCAGGCTCAAAGCTGCAGGAGGCTCTTACCTAAGAGCAGGTCATATCTTGTGCGGATTTGCGCAACCGAGGATGTGGATGCTGGCGGCGCCCAGGGTCACGGGGTGACCTCAAGCGCCGCCATGTTCTTGTGCCTACGGCAGCTCCTCTGTGGACAAGACAAGTATTCTCTTGTGCCTGTCCAACGGTGATGTCGAAGCACTCAACGTTTCCACCCCACATCGAGCAGGTTGCTGACGCTACCGCAGGCCTTGTCCTCACCAAACTAAGAGGCGATGTCTCGACCAGACAGTTCTTCAGGTTAGAGTTTGCCGATACGGAGAAGGCTCAACGGTTTCTCCAAAGCTGCTCCGAAGCCGCAGAACTGGGCCAGGATTTCGGCGGCCTGGACAGGCCTCAGGAATGCTCCCTAATCGCAATGTTGCTGCCGGGCAATGGCTCGGCTAGAGCAAGCCGCATCATCGTGGATGTTGGGCGCTACATCGAAAACTGTGGTGTGCCAGTGCCGAAAATGTATCTCGCCATCCACCACCTGGGCTTTCTTGTCATAGAGGACCTGGGGGATACGAGGCTTTTCGATCTGATCGGCCAGGCCGGCACGGAGAACGTCAAGGACATCTACCGAACCGCTATCGAATATCTCGTTTACATGCAGTTTCCGCCCCCGGAAGTCCCCCGAGACTGCACGGCCTACAGCTACTCATTCTCAGCCGATCGATTCTTATGGGAGTTGAACAGCTTCTTAGACTCATTCTCGCACATCGTGCTACGGAGAAAGTTAAGCCGGTCGGAAAGAAGCATCATCGAGAGAGACTTCCAGGCGATATGCAGGGAGATGATGAGCCAGGAACTGGTCTTTACGCACCGCGACTACCACTCGCGCAACCTCATGATTAGAAACGCCAGGCCTCATGTGATCGATTTTCAGGATGCGCGGCTAGGCCCGATTCTCTACGACATTGCCTCGCTCATCTTTGACCCTTACGTGCCGCTTGAGCGTGACGATCAACAGGAGCTCTTTGACCATTATTTCTCGCTACTGCCGGCAAGGCCTCGTAACACTCTGCGCCGGCTTGGCTTGAGCAGGGCGCTTTGTGTGTGCGCGGTCCAAAGATGCCTCAAGGCGGCAGGCACCTATGTATCCTTGGTTGGGCAGCGAGGCGAGTCTGAACTCGTGCGCTATGTCCCACGCGCGCTCGCAAACGCCCTTAAGGCCGCCCGGCGCTGCGCGGGTTTTGTTGATCTATGCAATATGCTGGCGCACTGGCTTGATGCTGCCAATGAGTTCATTAACCGGCGTATGAGAGACGCTGGAAGCGATCGAGATATAAGCGTTGACTCGGAAACGCCGTTTGATAAGATTGATAATGAGTCTTGAACTCTTGGCGGGTAGCGGTTTTTAGGGCTTGCTGTTTTTTGCACTGGTCTCACAAGGTAAGGGAAGGCATTAAGAGTTGAAACGTTTGGGCAAGATGTCAAACGCTGTCAGCAGTCAGAACCGACAGGAACCTGAGCTCTTATCTCATGCAGAGAAAAAAGTAACCAGCGACCTTGCTGAGCTGGCCGCGGTCCGCGACTTCGTCCGACACGTCTGTGATGCCTCTGTGCTCGATGAGGAAGCTACCAACTTGCTTGAACTAGCTTTGACTGAGACCACGAGCAATATCATCAGGCATGCGTATAATGGGCGCACCGATGGGCGCATTGAGATATCAGCTGACACCTATGCTGATCGGGTTGTGATGAAGTTATATCACTGGGGCGTCGAGTTTCACCCCGAGCCCCAGCAGTTGCCGATGTTGGACAAGGGTCGTGAGGGCGGTTACGGGCTTTACATCATCGAACACAGCGTAGATAAGGTGATGTATTTGCGGGGAAAGGATGGTCGGAACTGCATTGTTCTGGCTAAATATAGGAACGACGGTCAGAAAAAACAGAATCGCAGGAAATTCAGCCAAGGAGCAATAGTAATGGAACTGAAGGTTGAGAAGGTCGGAGATGTTTCTGTTGTAAAGCTGCCAGGACGCTCTCTGGAGGCGAGTAATGTTGAAGAGTTCAAGCGGGATATCTTGCCAATCCTGAACGAGAGCGGCCAAGTTGTTCTAGACATCGGGAACCTCGATTTTGTCGATAGTTCTGGGCTGGGCGCTTTTCTTTCCTGTTTGAGGATATTGAACGCGAGAGGAGGCGACCTGAAGATAGCAGGGATGACCAAGGCGGTCCGCGCCCTGTTTGAGGTAGTCAGAATGCACAGAATCTGCGAGTCTTTCGAAACTGTTGACGAGGCGGTCAAGGCCTTCGAATAGGGCTGCTTGACTGACGAGCGGCAATGGGCGCCGACAGCGCATACAGGTGGTCTGTAGTGAATGCGGCTTGTTAGTCATACAATGAGCGGAGATGATAACGGACGTGAGAAGTGAAGTATCAGCTGCGGCGTTTGAGCGGTCAGTTCGACAGCATATCAAGTTTTCTCTGGGCAAGGCTCTCAAGGAGGCACGAGCAAAAGACTTTTTTTGGGCCGTCTCTCTTGCCGTCAGGGACCTGCTCGTCGATAGGATGCTCAAGACCAGACTACGCCACAGTAAGGCCGACGCCAAAAGGGTGCACTACCTTTCCGCCGAGTTCCTCATGGGCCGCTCACTTGGCAATAACCTCTGCAATCTGGGTCTCTCCGACATCTGCCAAGATGTCATTCTCAAGCTCGGCGCAGACCCTCTAGCGGTTGAGAACAGTGAGTTCGACGCTGCGCTCGGCAATGGCGGGCTCGGCCGGCTGGCGGCTTGTTTTCTTGATTCTCTGGCGACGCTCGACTTACCGGGCTACGGCTATGGTATCAACTATGAATATGGGCTGTTCAGGCAGGAGATAGCCGACGGGTATCAGAAGGAGAAGCCAGACAGCTGGCTTGCCTACAAGACGCCGTGGGAGCTCGAGCGATACGGCAAGGCCTGCCCCGTGCCAATCTACGGCCGGGTCGAGAACTATCGGGCCAAAGATGGCGCCGACAACCCGATGTGGCTGGATTGGCAGCTCATCATCGGCGTGCCCTACGACATGCCAATAGCCGGTTACGGAGGTGAAACTGTCAACTGCCTCAGGCTTTACTCCGCCCGCGCCTCTCAGGAGTTCGACATGGAGATATTCAACGATGGGGACTACTTCAAGGCGGTCGAGCAGAAGATCGGCTCCGAGACCGTGTCGAAAGTTCTGTATCCCTCAGATGCCAAGGCCGAGGGCCGCGAATTGCGACTCATACAGGAGTATTTCCTTGTAGCGTGCGCGGTCAGGGACATCGTCAGGAGATACGAGATCGCACACGCATCCTTCGAGATGTTCCCCGAAAAGGTCGCCATCCAGCTTAACGACACGCACCCTGCGTTGGCAGTTGCGGAGCTTATGCGGATACTTGTTGACGAGAAATCGGTGCCATGGGAAAGCGCGTGGGACGTCACTTGCAGGACAATGGCCTACACAAACCACACTCTGCTGCCAGAGGCGCTCGAGAGGTGGCCTGTCGCGTTGTTCGAACGAGTTCTGCCACGCCACCTACAGATCATCTATGAGATAAACCGCTGTTTCCTGGATGACATCGCCACACTCTACCCCGGCGATGTGGACAAACTCCGCCGAACATCGATTGTCGAGGAGGGCGAGCAAAAGCAGGTTCGAATGGCGCATCTCGCCACAATCGGAAGCCATTCCGTCAATGGCGTCTCCGCCCTTCATTCGGGACTCGTCAGGACAGTTCTCTTCCCCGACTTCTACGAGATATGGCCAGAGAAGTTCAACAACAAGACCAACGGAATAACGCCTCGTCGGTGGCTGAAACTTGCGAACCCCGGGCTGGCAGACCTGATCACGGAGCGGATTGGCGATGATTGGATCAAGGACCTCGACCAGCTAGCCAGGCTCGAGCCCTGCGCAGACGACGCGGGGTTTCAGGAGCGATTCCGACGAGTCAAGCTTGCCAACAAGGAGAGGCTAGCGAAGGTGATCAAGGACACTACCTCTGTCGTGGTGAACGCGAACTCCCTGTTCGACGTGCAGGCAAAGCGGATTCACGAATACAAGCGCCAGCTACTGAATGTCCTGCATATTATTCGCGAGTATTTGATCCTCGTGGAAGACCGAAAGGTCCCCGCCGTCCCTCGCACGTTCGTTTTCGCCGGCAAGGCCGCGCCCGGATACTGGGTTGCCAAGATGATCATCAAGCTCATAAACAACGTGGCGCGCGTCATCAACAATGACCCGAGGGTAGATGGCCTTCTAAAAGTCGCCTTCGTCCCTGACTACCGCGTCTCGCTCGCTGAGGTGATCGTGCCAGCGACCGACCTGAGCGAGCAGATATCTACCGCCGGCATGGAGGCCTCGGGCACAGGGAACATGAAGTTCGCGCTGAACGGGGCGCTGACCATCGGCACGCTGGACGGAGCGAACATAGAGATTCGGGAGGAGGTTGGAGAGGACAACATCTTCATTTTTGGCCTGAAAATCGCTGACGTTCAGAGGCTAGACCGGGAAAGGTCATATAACCCGCGGGAGCACTACCAGACGAATCCGGATGTCAAGAGAGTGTTGGATTCGATCAACGGTGACATGTTCTCGGCCAACGAACCCGGCCTGTTTAGGTGGGTATTTCACAACCTTCTTGACCACAACGACAGATACTACCACCTCGCCGACTTCCCGTCCTATCTCGAGGCGCAGCGCCGTGCCTCGGAAACGTTCGCTGATGTCGCCACTTGGACGAAGAAGGCGATACTGAACGTGGCCCGGATGGGCAAGTTCTCGAGCGACCGCTCCATCCGGGAGTACGCGCAGGATATCTGGCATATAAAGCCAGTTTTATCGACGCGCCGGCGCTGATCTGTGTTGTCCCTGGTAATCAACGTTCTAGACCGATAACAGTCAATCTCATTTCGGGGGCTGCGGGAGACCTTGAACTTTAAGCCCCGCACCATAGAATCTATTGCCATGAAACCCAAACCCGTCGTCGGTATCGAGGTTCATGTCCAGCTCAAAACCGCGAGCAAGATATTCTGCTCGTGCAGCACCCAGTTCGGCGCCAAGCCAAACTCCAACACCTGTCCGGTTTGCCTGGGTCTGCCGGGCGTGCTTCCCGTTCTCAACAAAAGGGCAGTTGAGCTGGCGATCAAGGCGGCCCTCGCCCTCAACTGCAAGATAAGTCCACGGAGCCAGTTTGCCCGCAAGAACTATTTCTATCCTGATCTCCCGAAAGGCTTTCAGATCACGCAGTTCGAGCTGCCGCTCGCGACAGACGGCTACATAAGCATCGATGTTCAGGACGAGGCGGGAAACGTCAGGCAGAAACGCATCCGCATAAACCGCCTCCACCTCGAGGAGGACTCTGGCAAGTCGCTGCATAACGAGCAGGTCAACCTCGAGGGGACAAGCCTGATCGATTTCAACCGCTGCGGCGTGCCTCTCATTGAGGTAGTGAGCGAGCCAGACCTCGAAAGCCCAGAGGAGGCCCGACAATACCTGCTGAAACTCAGGACGATCATGCGATACTGCGGCGTGAGCGACTGCAACATGGAGGAGGGCAGCCTCAGGTGCGATGCGAACATATCACTTCGCAACGAGGACGGCAGCCTGGGGACCAGATGCGAGATCAAGAACCTCAACTCGTTCAGGTTCGCCAAGCGCGCGCTTGAATACGAGATGATGCGGCACCAGGACGTCATCGAGGCCGGTGGGGCAGTCGAGCAGGCGACCTATGGGTTCAATGCCGCCTCAGGCAGGACTTTCCTGATGAGGAGCAAGGAGGAGTCACACGACTACAGGTATTTCCCGGAGCCTGACCTGGTCTTTCTCGACGCGAACGACGAGTGGACAGCGGAGATAGGGCGGACGCTGCCGGAGCTCCCGGATGCAAAGCGCCGGCGACTGATCGAGCAGTATGGCATTTCCGACTACGACGCCTCTGTCCTCACGGCCAGCCAGGAGGTCGCGGACTACTTCGAGAAAGCCGCCTCGCTTCACGGCGACGGCAAAGCGGTCAGCAATTGGGTCATGGGATCAGTTCTCCGGGTCGTCAAAGAGCGCAACATCAGCATCAATGAGTGCCCAGTATCGCCCGAACATCTGGCCGAGCTTCTCGCCCTGGTTAAGGACGGCAAGATCAGCGGCAAGATCGCGAAGGATGTCTTCGAGCAGGTCCTCGAGACGGGCAAAGCTCCCAAGACGATCGTCACCGAACAGAATCTGTCAACGGTTTCGGACGAGGGCCTCATCTGCGACATAATCCGCGAGGTCGCCGATTCAAGGCCGGACCTCCTTGCGAAGATAAAGAAGGGCAAGCTCAACGTGCTCGGGTTCTTCGTTGGGCAGGTGATGAAGCGCACCAAGGGGCAGGCTGATCCCGAGACTATCAATCGCCTCGTTAGAGAAGTAATTGTGGAGAATAACAAATAGAGGGAGAGAAAGATGGCAATTGAGAACCAGGATTCCGTTCACGAGGAGCGCATGCGCATCCTGAAGATGGTCGAGGACGGCAAGATATCTGCGGACGATGCGGCTGGGCTGCTGAAATCCGTTGGAGGCGGCGCGGTTCACTTCACGACGGGCACAAGTTCCGCTGGAGCCGTCAAGGTTAAAGACAAAAAATCGCTCAAGGGCAAGAAGCTACGGATACAGGTCTTTGAGGGCGACCAGGAGAAGCCCAAGGTGAACATCAAGCTTCCGCTGTCGCTGGCCAAACTCGGTGGGAAGTTCCTTTCCAAGGCGGGCAAGACCAAGATCGAGGGACTCGACATAGACATTGAGGCGCTCGTGGCGCATCTGGATGACCTCGAGGACGAGAACATCATCGAGATCGAGGACGAGAAGGGCAAGACCCGCGTCAACCTATTTATTGAGTGAGCGGGGAGATTTCTCTGTGCTCGGCCCCAGCTGCCGTAATTGCCTGCAACATTCGTCCGCCGGGGCTGCGCGATTTGGGCCTTAATACCCGAGCTGCTCGAGCTGCTTGAGATTGCTCAGCGTGCCCGCGGAATCCGGCTTCAGCTTAAGCGCCGCCTCCCACTCGCGCCGCGCATCTTTGTATTGCTTGCGCTTAGCATAGACGACGCCAAGCGCATTGTGCGCCTCGACAGAATCAGGATCGATCGAAAGCGCCTTCTTGAACGCCGCCTCGGCCTGCGGCAACCTGCCAGTCTGGTCGAGCAGCATTCCCATCTCAACCATCGGTTGCGGGCTGTTAGGCCTGAGCTGTGCAAGGCGCTTGCACACCTCAATCGCCAGCGAATAACGCTTGGCAGCGACGAGGGCTCTCATCCTCCTCTGGAGCTGATCAGCCGAAAGGCTCTCAAGGTCCTCCGTCCCTGACGCCTCGCCCTCTGCCAGCAGCTCCACGGCCAAGCTGCTCTGACTCAACCGCGCATCCCTCGTCGGAAGGTCAGGATCGAGCGCAAGCGCACGCCGCATCGCATCTCTTGCCGCGTCTTCATCCCCCATCTTCTCCTGAAGAAGCGCTATATCCGCGTAGGCCAGAGCAAACGTGGGACTCACCGCCACAGAACGCCGATACGCAGCGAGCGACTCCTGGTATTCGCCGGCAAGCTCGTGCACGATGCCAAGATTGCGAAGCGAGTTCGGGTCGCGAGGCGCTAGCTTTGCGATCTGGTTCGCCGTCCCTATCGCTTTCTTGAAGTTTTTGAGCCTGACCTCGATGTTGACGCAGGCTTTGAGGGCTGGCAGGAACGTGGGGTCTGCCCGGCGCACGCTGTCAAACGCGTCGAGCGCCTCGCGAAGCCTCCCCTCGCGCTCGAGCAACATGCCGAGGTTCATGCGGACGAGCTGGTCTTGGGGCCTGATATCTGCGATCTTTTTGTACTCTTCTATTGCAACTTGTGTCTCTCCGCAGCCAACAGCCTTCTCCGCCAGCATTGTGTGCAGGATCATAATGTCCCCCGCAGTCCTGCTTGAATCGCTCCATAACCTCTTCCCCTTGTCGCGATCGCCCTGCCAGTAGTAAGAGTCGCCGAGCTGTAGCTGCCAAACCATGGCCACGCACCGAGACGTGTAGTCCTTGAAGATGGTGGGGTCTTCGAGGCTCCTGCTGACGAGAGTATCGGGCACATCTCGCTCACGTTCAGAGAACTCGCCCGCATCTTTGGCCGGAACGAGCAGCGTTGCGACGCCGACCGGCTTGAGCTTGAACTCCTTGATGCCGCCGAGATCGACGCCCGGCACGTAGCATATAGGCCTCGTCTCCTCCCCAAACAGCCGATGCTCCGCCTGCAACTGAGCGACCTGGCGCTGCTTTTCGGGCATCAGCCTCATGTCCTTGACGTAAAAATCACGCCTCAAGATGCCTGAGCGGTCGATTACTTCGATGTTTGGACAGGTGCGCTCGACATCCTTCAGAAAGAGCAGCGTGAAGACCTCCATGTCCCGGTCAACGAAAACGATGGCGTCGTCGCTTGGCAAGCATTTAATGACGTTGACGCCGTAGTCGTATGTGAGGAAGTTGCGGCTCTTGTCGTTGTAGAAGTAGTTGGCAAACAACGGCAGCGCACACACCAAGACCGCTAAGGCGATGGCCGCAACAGCGGACATGCTGCGCGACTTTATCAGGTCACAAACCTTCCGCAGCACGGATGAGGCGCCGAGGGCGAGGAAGATGGCGGCGACGGCGAAGGATGGGATGAAGAAGACCTCGACTAGGGACTTGTCGCGGGGGATGAGCCTGTAATTGGTATATAGGATGAAGAACAGGCTGCTGAGCAAGAAGCACGCAAGAAGCATGAGCAGCGCCTTGTTTCGGCGTCGGACCGCAGCTGCGAGCCCGATTGCCGAGAGGATGACGCCCAGCGGCGTGAACTGTCTGACGAGCATGGAAGCGTAGAAGCCCAGCTGTTTGATGACAAGGGCGAACGTTCGCTCAGTGTGACTCGAACTGCCGTATTCGCGGCGTAGGATATGGTCCCAAAATCGCGAGAGCGTCTCTGGCATGCCCCAGTTGAGCGGTGGGTTGGTCGAGGCGCGGAACGCGAGATAGAGGTAGGCCGATGCCCCGAGAACGCCGAGCACCGTTGCGCCGAAGACTACGCCGCTGTTTCGGAGCAGTCGGGGGGATCTGTATATTACATAGACGACTAGCGCTGCGAGGATTAGGGCGACTGTGTGGTGGCTCGACAGCCCCAGGCCGCCTATGAACGCAGCGGCAAGGAGCAACCTGTGGTCCCTCTTTCCATCTGGTTCACGCTGCCACAGCACAACGAGATAGAGTATCAAGAGAATCATCAGAAGAGTAAGCGCATAGACCTCTGCGATCGTTGTCTGCGACCAGAAAGTGAGGGAGAATGTGAAGGCAACGGCAGCTATCGTCGAGCCCAGGACAGCGAAGCGTGGCGGCGGGTTATTACGGCGATCGCTTTCGGATACGCAAAGGCAGATTCTGAAGAGAACGAACACACTCGCCGCCCCGAACAGCGCCGAGGCGAGGGCACACCGTTCGGCGAGCGAGCCAAACGGGAAGACAATGCTTGTGAGCCTGATCAAGATAACGAAGATCGGGTAGCCCGGCGGATGAGGTATGCCCAGGCAGCTTGCGGCCGTGACGAGCTCCCCGCTGTCGCCGACATAGATAGTGGGGCAGAGGGTCTTCAGATAGGTGAAGAACGCCAGCAGGAACAGCATAGGCCCGAGCGCCGACCTGACCGCACTAGGTCGGTTGTTTCGGCGTGGGCCCCCGCTGAAAGATGACAACCTATCCAGCGGCCCTAGGGCCTTCTATTGGGTCACGACAAGGTACGGGAAGAATGTGCTGTAATTACCGTCCTTGTCGGCCACCTGGACCTCTATTAGATGATGGCCTCGCTCGCCGCCAGCAATATGGCAGTTCGCCCCGTAGTAGCCTCTCTGTCCATCAGCAGTAAGCCGGCTGAGTTCGACGCCGCCAAACGAGAAATCACCATGGTCCTGAAGCGATCTGTGCGCCTCGACCGAGGCGATGTTCGAGAGGCCATCTGGATCATTAACTATGACGTTCAAAAAGAGCGTGCCACCCGTATTCTGGTCGATCTTGCAGTTGCCATAGCCGGCCATGAGTATCTCTGGCTCAGGGCCGACATCTCGGCTGGTGACCCCGCGTATTGAATCTAGGATGTAGTTCTGTAGGTTGAGGCTCAGATTCGATGCGGGCTTGCCGCCGACCGGCATGACCTCGCTGTTCGAGACTGCCGCGGACGATACGCCTGCAAGTCCCGGGAGGTCGAACCGCGGATAATCATCGATCGTGACATAGGGCCAGACGTTGCTCGTGTTGCCCTCGGCGTCGGTCGCCACCACCTCCAATAGGTAGCAGCCGGCAGGATAGCCCGGCTCAACATCGACGAAACAGCCGTAAACCCCATCTCCAGCGAGACCGTCCTGAGACTGGCCATCGTCGTTGAGTGGGACAAGTGGCTCGCCGTCGTAGCACAGTTCAACCCGTGCGATGTCGTCGTCCGGGTCGGTGCAATAGGCCACAACGTGCAGCTTGCCGCCAAGCCGCTGAGAGACGTGAGAGCCGAAATAACCGGCCATCCAGACTGTTGGAGGCGCGGAGCGG
>Ga0307379_10002018_pt1 | contig 30837 bp, 71 predicted proteins | sample UN2MG_FD_202237 | JGI IMG/M metagenome (GOLD analysis project Ga0307379, IMG submission 202237) | Soil microbial communities from Risofladan, Vaasa, Finland - UN-2 | ecosystem: Environmental > Terrestrial > Soil > Coastal area > Acid sulfate soil | place: Finland: Risofladan, Vaasa | collected...
GTGGCGACAGATGGATCGGTCTCCCCAATTTCAGGATGCTCCGCGAGGAGTTTCTTTCCCGCGGCTATGTCTGCCTCGGTCACGGGCCTGTCGTCTATGACGATGCCGCTCTGCAACGCCATCAAGGCATCATGCGCCGGCGATCCCTCGTCAAGAAAGAGCAACGCTGTACGCACGGCATCAAGGAGTTCGCCTCGTACCTGCGGCATCGTCACTCTGTCCCGCACCACCGCCTCGATCTCGGAACGCAGGACCCAACTCCCCGTCAGTATCTCTCCGTGCGGTTTCTCCCACCCTATAACCTGAATCCGCTCCTCGCTCACCTCGCCTTGCCTCAGTTCCGAATCCGATACCGGATCACCGCCACCGTCGAAGCCTCGACCGCCGTGAACTCCACAACCAGCGGATTTACCCCCACAATGTTCCCTGTGGTGTTTTCAACCCTCACCGATCCCTCGACCACCACACATCCATAACTGGGCACATAGGCCCGCTGCATCGGTATCTCTGACGAAGGGCCCAGGTCCACCTCGAACGTGCACTCCAACTCCATCCCCGGCGCGATAAAGCTACCGCCAGCACCCGCTTTTGGGGGCAGTCCCTTGACGATGGACACCTCATTGCTCTCCACCGCGACAATCGACCCGTCAACCAGAGTGTACTCGGCGCTTCCCCGGTTCGTCACCGTGTCCGCCGCCTGCAATCGCATCGCCAGCACCCCCAGAATCGCGACCACCACAAGTATCCAGAGAAGCCGTCTCATTTGCATTTCCCCTGTCCAGACACCGGGATGCCGTCCGTTCCATCTCGTCAAACAACACGGCAGCACCCGAATCACCAGATTGACAAACTCGGCGATCCTCACCTCGCCTTGCCTCCCTTGCACTTCTTCCCCCCGCCCTTGTACCCGCTCGCATACGCCGCCTGCCCCTGCCGCTCCGCTGCCGCCTTCGAGGGGTACACCTTCCCCTTGCTGCCCCACTTCCATCCGCCCTTGACCTTATGTACCGGCATCATCCCTCCTCGGCGTTCTCGGAAATTCCCGCCGGGACCCCTATTCGCCCCTCCTCAGAGGATTGGGGCGCATCGGTTTCACCACCGCGATACCTCAATCGTGTTGTACTGGCCATCGCTCGACTCAACCGCTGCCCCCTGAGCGCCCTTGTGGCGAACTCTGTCCCTTATCACGCCAATCCCGATACAGATAACCAACCCTATCAGGAGGACAGGCACTAACCACATGTCTCTCTTGGGCGCAACCTGGAACGCCGGATACTCCCTCCACCCCCCCGTTAACCCCGTAGAATCAAAACTCATCTCGCCTCCCCAAACCCATCTGGTTTTTTCCGAGACACCCCTTGTGGCACTGAGCCACCATCACCCCCACAGCAGCCTTTTCGCCCTTTACCCATCCCTCCGCTGGCTCTATCCATTCACTCGGTAGCGAAGAATCGTCAGGGATCGCCATGCGGAATCCCCCACGTCCCCAATCCCACGTTATGATTCCGCCTGCCCAGAGGAGCCGCTCCAGCGCATCCAGGTTCTTGGCCGTTTCGCAAACATCACAGATCGGACTCCCCGGAGTGGCCGTGTATCCCCTCTGTATGACCCCGTGTGTTATGTGTGCCCCTAGAAGCTCGCGCAGACCTCTCAGCCAACCCATCATGCCTCCTGAACCGTCTTTAATTTTTTTCCCGGGAGTCCCACGTCCCTGGGTGGACGGGTACTATCTATCACGGCTACGCGGTCCCCCGCCGAAGCTACGGGTCGCGTCGGTTTCGGGTTGGGTGGCATGTTCACAGTTTGTTCACAGTCAACGTAATCACCATTATAGGACGTAAACAGGCATTTCAGGCCCCCTCATCATCATCAAACCCCTCATCCTGCCCCTCATCATTGTATGTTTCGCCTGCTCCTAGCTCCCCTGCCACCTCAACTGCCTGGATCGACACAACCTCGCGCACCTCAGCGAGTGACAAGCCTTCCATGATCTGTATCAACCTGCGCTCCGCCGCCGGTGTCAGGCTCCGCTCTTCGGTCACCCGGTCGGCTACCCGTCTACCCACAAGCTTCGTCAGATCGCGCTTGGCCTCTCGCCGTGCCCGCTGCATTCCCTGCGCCGTAGCCGTCTCTGCGGCCTCTGCTTGCAGATTGGCGATGTGGGTAGGGCCGTAGTCGTCCAGCATCTCGTCAATGGTGGCCCTACCGCTGCCGAAGCTCCTTCCTGGGCCTCCCTTCCACTCCCCAGGTACGAACCTCCCTAACGCGTCCCTACCTGCGTTTTCTTTCCCCTTCTCGAGAGGCGCTGCCGGGGCCGTACACAATCCCTTCTGCAACCCTTCTTCCAGCCTCTCAGGCTCGATCTCCTGCGTTCTCGGCGTGTTTCCGTAGTCTACCCCCTCGCGTTGCTTCTGCTGAGTAGTGGGAGGCCCCTCACGTTTCGGAGTTTTCGCATTGCGCGTCCTCATCATGCGTTTCCCATGTCCATAGGATTTACCACATTTCCGACATTTCATATTATGCCACGGCGGGGCGCGAGTGTCAAGGTGCGGGTGTATCCTGGGGTCCCGAAAATAGTTCTTGACAGGGTAGTACATTCGTGCTAGTATGTGGAAGATGGCTAGTAGACGAGGGCGAAGGCCCGGAAGGGGAGAGAAGATGCATCGAGCAGCAGAAGGCCGAGAGGTTGTCAGAATCCTGCGGGATGTCGCCCGCAAAGTGGAGCAGGGCCAGACAGAGGGAAAGCCGATGGATATGAACGGGAACAGCGTAGGCGAGTACGGATTCACGCAAGGCCGCACCGATGGCAGCCGGCGCCGGTTTACCGTCACGATCCAGGCGGACAATGACGCATTCAAAGACTACTCCTAGCCCCTGCCCTTAGCCCTCCTTCGGGAGGGCCTGCGCGAGTAGCTAGACGAGAGGGCGAGAGCCCGGAAGGGGAGAGAAGAATGGCGAACCGGACACTGAAACCACGACAATGCCGAACCGGAACAGAACCAGGAATGGACTGCTACAACACAGGACTCGCCCCGCGCATCGGCCGCAGCAAGTGCGGCGAATACTACATTGTGGGGACCGAACTCGCAGTACAAGACGCGTACAACAGGCTCAGGCGTGGGGCTAGCCCGCGGGCCATTCACGCTGAGAAGGACGGCCGATGGTTCCCTGTTCACATCTACGCAACAGCAGCGCCAGCATGGCGAGCATATGACGCGGCCAACGAAAAGGCGCGGGAAAGGGTGCGGGCCGACATTAGAGAGGCGGAGGCCCGACGCCAGCAGATTCTTACGGGCACAGCAGAAGAGGCGATTGAAGCTATCCTGCGCTGACCTCCGCCCCGGCCCATCCACGCGGTGGGCCGAGCCGGGAAGTCAGACGGAGCGCGAGAGCGCGAGGAGGGAGGAGCAGATGGCAGAGAGAGAATATGGGATCGGACGAATACCAGCGGACGTGGACCCGGTAGAGGAGACGCTCGCTGAGATCGAGGCTGAGCGAATACAACCTAGCTACAGGCCAGCGGCCGGGTTGGTCGAACCCACAGGGACCACGCAGGGGCACGCGGTGCCCAAGGCGACTCGATGCCAGGTGTGCGGCGCGCCGGCTGATGGTTATAACCCAGGCGCCGGGCAGGACCTGTGCGCTCGGCACTGGGACGAGTATTGAGAGCGAGAGAGGAGATCGCACGATGACGCGACGAGAGCATTATGCCGGAAAATGGGACGGCATCTGCAAACGGTGTGGACACGACTATATCAACGACTGCCGCGGGAACTGCACCTGCCTCTCCTGCAACGGTCAGCGACAGGACGAGGAACGAGAGGGTCTGCGTTTCGAGGAGGACCAGGATTTCGTGCAGCACTAGCCCCCCCGGTGGGGTGGGGCTTGGGGTGGAGACGAGGGCGAAGGCCCGAGGAGAGAGGAAGATGGAAGCGACAATGAGAGTGGGCGATGTTGTAGTGCCGAAATGTGGAGACCCGGAGAACGAGGTCGGATATACCGGCAGGGTGGTAGCGATAATCCCAAGTCCCGGCGCGACCTACCCTCCGCAAATCGAGGTGCGATTCCCCGACGATCACTCCGACTGGTGGAGAGAAGACGAGTTGACGCCCGCCAAGGCCACAATGAAGATCACCATGGCAGATCAGCGGTGGGAGAAGATAGAATCCCAGCTCCCCGCTGAGGAGCGAGGGGAGTGTGGGGAGTGTCACGCAGAACCGCTCCCGGCGACGTACTACCTGCTTGTAAACGGGGCCGCCACCATCTGCCCCAACTGCTACCGCCGACTGGAGAGAGACGGAGGTCTCTAACCCCCCCGGTGGGGTGGGGCGCGGGAGAAAGAGAGGAGAGAGGAGCGTCCATGCCCAAACCCGACGATCTGTCCGACGCTGCCCGCCGCCTGGTGAAACAATCCCACGCCGCGCAGAAGAAGAAACACGGGAACGGATATAGCCAGGAGATGATGCGCCGAGGACGAAAAGGGGGCTGGCCCAAGGGCCACCCGAGGAAGAAGAAGCAGGAAGGCCCCGGTGATGAGCCGGGGTCTTCTCTCAGGCTACCCGCACCCCTTTGAGGGGCCGCCTCCCCAGGCGCATCATCTCCGGACACCTATAGGCCCAGTCGAGTATCTCCGTCCAGTCCGCGCGTTCCTCCATCCCCGGATGATTCCGGCGGATACGCTCGCGGCGTTGCTCAGATGTCTCCCGCTGCTTCTTCTGGCGCATTGTCGGCCTTTCCCGCCTCCTTCTCCGCGTTCACGCAGCGGGACTCCGCGGCGTGTATCATCTCTAGGTCCGTGACCCGTCCGCGCGCATTGCACTCAGGGCAGATCGTGTCACCGCCGCCATAGGCCAACATATGCCGACCACATGAAGAACAGACCCTCTCCGATACGGCTATGCCTCGGTCGGTGAGGATGGATCGCTCCGACTCCAGTTCCGCGACCCGCTTCTCCGCGGCCTCGGCACGGGCGCGCTCCTCCATCGCCCTCTGCTCGGCCGCGTCCGCACGCTGGCGGTACTTGTTCCGTTCCTGGTGGTAGCACCCACAACGCGCACTTGCTCGCTGCCATCGCTTACGCCATCTAGAGGCCCGCTCATGTGCCCGCCGAAACAGCGATTGTCTTTCGTCATCGCCACCTGCCGCCTCCCAGTCGGCACGCGCTGGTTTGGGAACCCCTGCCCATGTCGTCCGGTCACATTCACTCATCCTTCACTCCCTCCAGGCCAAGTCGCCGGGGCATATCCCTTCCGCCTCGGCAACAGATAGGTCGCGGCCAGTCAAGTAGGACAGCAACGCCAATACAACGCGCCGCGTCCCATCTGGTTCCTCGGCAGATACATCCTGTAAGGCTACCAGAACGACAAGCGCCATCTCATCCAATCGGCTACTCGCCATCGCTCTCCCTCTCCCTGAAGTGCTCGTCGCAGGCGGGGGCGCGCTCAGACCGAATCACCGGAACGAGCGACTTCCTCCGTTCTGGCGTAAGTATACAGTGGCCCACCCAGAAGCCGAGGTAGGATATGCGGAACTTCGCTTCCCACGCCGCGCACTCGCCGCAGACGCGCTGTTCAGGCATCGTCGCCCTCGATGCTAGCCCAGTCAATGACGCGTTCGCAGTTCGGACAGGTCGGACTGGACTTGCGTCCCGCATCATTGCCAAGGTACTCCCCGCACCCGCAGTAGAACAGGTCCCCCTCGGCAATACGCTGCCTCCCCGCCAATTGGTGAATCCGCAGTATCTTCGCCTTCGCCTTCGGCTCCGACTCGACGCGGCGGATGGCGTAGTATCGTTCGGGCAGCGACAGGTCTGTAATCACGTCATCCCCGAAGAAACAATACGCCTCCCCTGAAGTCAATCGCCGGCAATCGCCAGTCCCTCCCCCCTTGGGGATGACATACCAATCTGTATCCAGTTCCCCCTCAGACTTAGGCCAGACCCCCACAACCCGCTCCCCCTCCCGCTCCTTCCGCAGGCGCTCATTCTCGCTCTCCGCCTCCACCTGAGCACGCGCGGCTTCTGCCAGACCGACCTCCCACTCGTGGCAGCACTCAGTACACTCCTCCTGCCGGCGGGCGTGCTGGGCGCGGGCGGCGGCGATGGCCTTGCTCCAGACCTCAATGGGCACCAGACACGCGGCCCCCGCTTTCTGGTCCTGGCGCAACCCGGCAAGGTATTCCTCTGCCAGCGACATCAAGTCTATGTCCAACAAGCCACCATCATCCACCGCGTCCCCCTCGGGCGCGGCGTCGGGGGTTGGTTGCTCCTCCACCTTCGGCTCGATGGGGCGGATGGCGATATGGCGGGCCGACCAAGGCTCCCAGTCGGATCGCGGAGCATCTACTATGATCTCTACCCCGATGTATGTGCCGTCGGAGTGAACGTGGTAATAGTGCTTCCCGGAGTCAATCCCCCCTCCCTGATCCATTAGTTCGAAGACCCGCTCCCCCTCCCGCTCCTTCCGCAGGCGGGCGTTCTCGCTCTCGGCTTCCGCCTGAGTACGTGCGGCTTCTGCCAGACCGACCTCCCACTCGTGGCAGCACTCAGTACACTCCTCCTGCCGGCGGGCGTGCTGGGCGCGGGCGGTGCCAACTAACCTGTCGGTCCCAGCCCACCACTGGTCGCTGTCACGATATCCGCCACCTCGTTGATCTATGCGGTCCAGCAGCGCCTCCACCGCATCCCCCTCCGGCGCGGCGTCGGGGGTGTCGCAATCGGGACACTCGTCGGGGGTGAAGGTGAGGGTGCCGGGAGCGTCAACATTGACCCCTACTGCCATAAGCACACTATCTGCCCCCATGATGCCGTCGCAGCAAACTGCCTCAAACTGCCTTCCTCCGCGGAATCCCGCAGACTCTATCCTCACGCTCGCCATCTCACGCCTCCTCCGCGGCCTTCGCCGCATCATTGCCTACGCCAAGCGGCGTATTGAATACTCCAGGCTTCCGTAGACTATGACACTCCTTTGCGTGATCGCAGTAGACGCAGCGTCCATTCCCTCCCAGTTCAAACGTCGGACAGGCTCCATTATCGGGCGCATGACAACACTGGCACGCGCCATATTTACAGGGCATCACTCTCCTCCGCGGCCTGTGCCGCTAGTTCTATCGCACACCCCGGCGGCTCATCCGCCAAGGCATATCGCTTCTGCGCGTGTAACTCCACGACTTGAGTATCGTTCGCGATCAGCGTGGGTGTCACCGCATCCAGAATCAATTTCGAGAGGTTGTCTATATCGGGCCGGGTGACGTGTGGCTTCTCCCTCTTCGGCATCTTCTTCAGGCGCGGCATAAGGAAGCTGAGGCGCACCCGCACGGGTCCCGAGAAGGCAGCACCCTGTCGGGCCAGCGCCGCTTCGTGCGCGACGAGTGCGTACCACTGAGGTTTCTCCTGGTAGATGCCGGCGTGCTGTCCCCGGCGCGTAGCACGAGGCCGCGCTAGGGGCTTCGGTTCGCCAGCCACAAAGAATCTCACCGCCGCCTTCCTTTCCGCGATTGGACCACAATCCGCATTCTGTGCTCCCGACCGCATTGACAAGTAACCTTCGTCTCTGTTTCCCAAAAGGGGCGCACGGTACGCAGTGTCACCACTTTCCCGCATGAGCACATGACTGAGGACGCATACCGCATGATGGAATATCCCATGCGCTCCCGCGATCCCCAGCGCGACCGCCGACCGCCAGCCATCATAGCAATCTCCCGCAAAAGCTCTGGGGACATCTATCCCCCTTGACAAGATTGCACCGCGGACAACTGATGACGATGTTCGCCAGTTCGTTATCCCCTCCCCCGGCAAGGGGGACGCGGTGGTCTATATGAAATGCACCGCCCTTAATGCCATCTCCGCACCACCAGCAACGCCGCCCTTGCGAAATCAACATCCGCTGAATATCATCCTGGCTGAAGTACCCTCCAGCCCCCTTCTTGCGCGCCCTCCGCCGTGCTTGCACAACCCGATTGGCCTCCCGCCATGTCGCCCGATTCTTTTCTCGATACCGGCGATCCCGGCCCCTTTTGAGTTCCCGCGCCCGGTCGCGATTGTCTTCTCGATGCTGACGTGCACGCTCTCGCCTTTGTGTTCGCGTGCAGACTCTACAGCGAGCGGCAATGCGACCATGATTGACACCGAAGAACTGTCGCGTATGTGGGAATCGCTCTCCACATTTGCTACATGCCCTGGTTTTTTCTTTGCCGCTCATGCCCCAGCCTCCAGCACTTCTTTAATGACGCTCGCATGGCAGGGTTTTGGGTGGCAAGCGCACACGAGCACGAGCTTGCCGTGCTTCTCGTGGAGAGCGCGCAGGCGGGCGAGTTCCTCTTCTTCCGATGCTCCTCGATCCCGGAAGTGCATCCGATAGAGACTGACTGCGTCTGCCTGAGTCAGGAGGAATGACGCCCCGTTCCACGGAGGTTTCCCGACCCGGAATGGGTTCCTCAGCGGACTCGCTCTCAACCCCCACCGTGGCAGCATCCGCCCAACCCACACATATGTTTCATCTGGGAATGCGGTGCATTTACCCCCGCTCGCCATGTTCGGCACAAGGAAGTCTCGGACGTTGGCAACGGTGATCACGCCATCACCTCCTCGCCATCACGGTTTCTCCAAGAAGAAGATGTCGCCACGAATCTCCCATACTCTCCACCTTTGCCAGGGGTGCGAATGACAGTTAGGATGATGCCACCCCTTTGTATTCACAGGCGGATTGATATGCTTGCGCGCATAGAACATCTGTCCGACAACGGGCGGCTTGCGAAGCCACTTGCACCGCATCATCGCACCGGGCAGCGATCCCGGCTTAGCGTAGATAACGAGCGCCATCGCTCACACCTCCCCGCCAGCCGCACGGAGGGCGGCATCCCATGCCTTACCCGCCGCTACTCGCTTGCACTCGGAGCAATCGCATGAATCGAAATGGTCATCGTCGCGTCCGTTCTCCATGTGCTGACGCATCCGATTACCAGCCGCCACCATCGTCGCCACCGCACCCTTCTTGAGCGGCTTCTTCGCGCCGAGGAAGGAATGGACGGCGCGGGCCATCTCACGAAAGAACATCCGGGCATCCCCTGTGCACTCATCCCAAGGCAAGCTCCCTGTTGCCCGCTGGATCGCCTTCGCCATCTCGTCATTGCTCATCGGAGCCTCCTGTGAGGACTTCCTTGGATTCTGTCCACGTCTGTTCGCGATGGTTCACCCAATCTCGCTGTTGCACTTCGGCCGCGGTACTGGCCACAACCTCGCCTAGGTCAATCCCGAACGACTCCGCCAACTGACAGGCGAAGATGAGCATATCGGCGAGGGCATCACTGACCCGTTCCCTGCTCCAATCCTCTGGCTTGATCTGATTCACACACTTAATTCCGGCACGCACTAGGGGTCCGATGGCCTGCCCTAACTCAAAGTATTCTTCGGCTACCCCTCCGGCGTGCGCGAGCATGAGTTCGTTCTTCGTCATGTGTGGGAAGTTATGCTTTACCCATACGGTGTGGGCGCGCTGGATGGCCGATATGTCTCTCGCCACCGCCGCCCGGATGTCCGGCACGAACACCTCGCCCTTCTCGTCCGCGCAGCCGAGGGCGCGGAGAATGGCATCGACCTGGACGCAGGCCATGTTCAGCGTGAATTCATTCGTGGGGTAGGAGTCTGGACCATTCTGCCTCATCTGTTCTTGACACATGGGCTTGATTGCATCTAGGGCTAGCCTCGCCAGCGCCTCCACCTGCTTGTCCGTCGTCTGCTCAGTCATCGCTCTTCACCTCCATCTGCCGACTGATTTCCTGAACAACCCGCTCGTGCATATCGTTCGCGGCGAGGTCAGACTCCTGGGTTATGGGTCCCTCTAGCGACCACGGACTCTCGAAACTCACCTCGCGCTCAATGTTGGCCTCCCAGTAGGGCTTCTCATAGACCGCATGGAACGCCATCGTTTCGTAGAAGCGTTCCAGCCCGATCTCTTCTATCTCGCCATCATCCTTGAGCCTCATGTCCCCGACCGTCGATACAACTATCCGCTTCCGCCCGCACTGGAGCAGGGTGTTCCGGCGGAAGGCACAGCGACCAACGCATATGAAGTGGGCCGCCCAACCCCGTTCGGTGCGCTTGACTTTGCTCATCGCTTCGCCTCCATCGCCTCCCTTCGCTCCCGCGCTCGCAAGCCTAAGTAGCATTAGCACCTGCGCCAACTCCTCGCGGGTGTGTTGGTGACCGGCTAGCCACAACTCCCGCGGCGCGAGGTGTCCTGGCGCTTCCCCATCATCGCCAACCCACTCGCTTCCACAGAAGCCTGTCCTCATCGCATCCACTACCTGCGGGCCATCGTATGGCCGCCAACAGAGAGCGATAGCACCCCCGGGCAGGTTCTCGCAGCAGGGACAGTCTCGACAGGTGACGACCTCCTTAGCCATCATCGCCTCCTGTGAGGGCGCGCCGGATTTCCCTCACTGCTTCTCGAATGAAACGTTCATACATCACGTCATAGGTCTTGGTCGCTCCCCCGTCTATCTCGTGCAGGATGCGGAGCGCCCTCGCCACGTCCGGCACGAACACCTCGCCGTCGCGCTCGCAGCCGAGGTGACGGAGGAACGCTTTCGCCTGTCTGGCCGCGATCAATCTCCGGTGGGATTCCCGGCCCTCGGGTGTCCGCGCTGGTGGACCCGTAGCCACAAACTCGTCAACCTCTCGCAGCAGAATGTCCTCCAACACCTCCAGCTTCTCGACAGTCGTCTGCTCAGTCATCGCTTCTCCTCCATCGCTTCGATGCGCTCCACGAGGTCGGCGAGGGCGTCGGAACGGGTGCGACCTTTCGCATATTGGGGCGGACTTGCCCCGTCAGCGTCCCACGCGTCTACAATCCATCCATCCATCCATCCGGTGAGCGTTCCTATCTCTTGCCGCTTCATGCGTCCCAGTCGCCACCCGCACGCCTTCAGCCTCCGCTTCGCCTCCGCAACGGTCATGTCAGCCACGGTTAGCCCCTTTCGGCAGCAGCACGAGGGGCCGGTGTTCCAGTAGTCGATCCTTACTGTGGGCACACCATCCCGTGTCCAGTCGCACCATGTAGTGAGGGGAACCCACAATCTCCGTTACCGTTCCCTTGAGAATGCCTCCATCGAGATTGCGGTCCCCGTGGGGGTTAATAATCTCCACCTCAACCCAATCGCCGACCGATACGCTATCCAGCCATCCCATGTTTCTCCTCCTTCGTCACCGTCTGCTTAGCCACTCGCCTTCTCCTCCTTTCGCATGAGAACGCCCCGATGGTCTGCCATCATCATGGCGAAGTTAGCCGCGTCTACGCACGACTTTAGGAGGTCAGCCTTCTCGCTTTCGTCTCCTTCCGCATGGTGATCTATCAGTCCAACCTTCCACTGCAATTGGTCCAAGAGGAACTGCCAATCACACTCGCGCCAGTGTATCCACTCCTCGTTGTCGGGGTCGGCAACGAGCGGGTCCTTTTCCCGCAGCCTCGCCTCCATCAACGCCGCAAACATCGCTACTTCCGGTCGCAACTTGAATTCAGCCATCACGACTCCTTCCTCGCCTTTCGCTTCGCCGCAATCTCCTGCTTCAGATCGTCCGATAGCCCTGGAGTCCGCAACAACACATCAATGATCGACTCCGGTTCGCCGCCGCGCTGAGGGGCAGGCGTTCGCTTCTCGCGCCGCTCTCGCTGTATCCTCGCGTAGCACTCCCGCCAGTTGTGCCGTCGTCCGCAGTGAACGCACGGGGGGAAGGAGGGGGCGCGGTGCTGTTCGGTCCGTTCAGGTTCAGGCGACTCTACCCACCAAGGACGCTTGCCGCTCATCGCTTCGCCCTCCTCGCCAGTAGCGTCTTGATACGATTCAGGTGATAGTGACTGACGATGGTCTGCAGCAGGGGGACGCTCTCGCCCCAGGCATCATCCTTGCCCGACACCGCGTAGGCAATGACTGCCCGCACTTTCTGCCAACCATCCTCGCCCTCTTTTGCGTGCTCCTTGAGTGTCGCCTTGAGTCTAGCCGTGTCAACTATCCCGATTGCCACCTTCTCATCGGTGAGGGAACGGTATCCGTCCGCGTACGCCTGAAGGCATTCCATCCAACCGGGCGGAGCCTTCGCGACGCCCGTATTTTCGGGTTCGGTTACGGCTACGGGTACGGATACGGAGACCCCCGACGGTTTGATATAGGTTTCCGTAGCTATCGCGAACCCTTCGCGAAGGGTTTCCTCGGACACGGGAAAACCGTTGGCGCGACAGGCTGAAGCTATGATTTCAACTTCCGTGAGGTCCACGCCCCTGCTGAGGTTGTAGCCTATCACCAGGGAGGCGAGTTCGGGGGGCTTACGGAGGAGGTCTTTCGCTGAGGCGACGAGCTTGTTGGGGCTGTCGGAGCGGTAGCCGATGTAGTTCTTGACCCACCAGTAGTCCCGGTCAGGGAACCAGGCAAGGCCGCTTATGGGTTGGGCGGTGGCTTCCTCGACCATAGTGCGGAATCTCTTCGGGGTTAGCTTCTTGAAGTTGGCGAGGTGGCGCACGGCGTCAATGGGGCACTGGAAGAGACCGCTTGGGGTTCGCATCGGCCCCATCCATGCCCACTCAAACAGGAGGACGTGGGCGAACTTGCCCGCGAGCATCAGCGACTTGATCCACGCGTCGCCCCAAAACTTGTTGCACTCAAATTCCTCGTATCCCTCGCCTGCCATTCTAGCTATGTCTCCTGCCGCGATCTCGGAATGTCATGTGTTGGCCCGTCAACTGTCGCCACTCTACCTCCCTCGCCCTGTCATCTCGGCGGCGGTCCCACTGCCGTCACTATCCGCCGCCCGATCCACTCCGCGACCTGGGGGACGACGGTGTTGCCGAGGCATCTAAGTCTGTCCATGAGATATGGTAGCCCATCAACCACTCTTCCCACGCTGGGTTCACTCGCCCAAACCGTTCCTCTCCGATAAGCACTTGGGTCCGTAGACGTTGATATGTAGTCGGTATGATCTCCCCACGCCCCCATGCCGCAGCCCACCGGAGAGAACCGCCCTTGTATTCTGTCGCCCCCGGCGTAAGCCACAATGAACACCCTTTGTCGTGTATGTGGCGCACCCAGGGCGCACGCCGAAAACATTCCCCATTCCGCATCGTACCCGCCCTCGGCCAGGTCCCCGAGAACTCGTCCGAACCCCAGGGAAAGGAGGCCTGGCACGTTTTCCAGCAGGATGAGTCGGGGTCGTAGATCGCGAAGGCATCGGACGACCTCAGTCCAGAGTCCCGTTCTCTCGCCTTCGATTCCCGCCCGCTTGCCGGCGACTGATACATCCTGGCAGGGGAACCCGGCACAGATGAGGTCAACGGGTTCGACTCCCTCCCATTCGACTTCTCGGATGTCTCCGTATCGTGTGACATCAGGCCAGTGCTTCTCCAGTAGCTTGACGGCGTATGAATCGTTCTCTACCTGCCATTTGCACGTCATGCCGGCTCGTTCGAGTCCGAGGTCCAGCCCTCCGATCCCCGCGAACAGGGAACCAAAGGTCATGGCGGCGGTCCTAGCCACTCCGCCGCCTTGTATTCCGCCGTCTGCTCCATCGCTGTAGCGGTCCTCGCCGCGGCCCGCTCAATTTCGGCGAAGGCGCAGCCGATCCGCACGCAAGCCCACGCCGCTGCCAGAAGCAGCACCATCACCCCCAGCCAGGTTGTCCACCGGCGGAACCTCACGGGTTCTTCTCCTTCCGGGCGGCGAGTGCGTCGATGGCAGCCCAGTCATCATCATCGAGACTTGAAAGGTCCCTCTCGCCAAGAGCATTCCGCAGCCCCTCCGCCACCGTCTTGAGTTCCGCGAGGGCAGCGAGGGCGGCGTCCTTCTCTTTGCGCTCCCTAACGTAGCAATCTCGCATATGCTCCCATTGGGCGTGCCATGTTGTTCCGTTTGTGCTCATCCTCTTTCCCTCCATAGCTCCCCTTGCTGCCCGCCCGCCTTCCGCGCCGCACCGCTCACGCCGACGCGATCCTGCCAGCGCGAGGGGGAGGGGCGGGGGACTGGTGAGCACGATGGCTGCTGCCAGCCCCCCTGCGGGTCCCCGGCGAGAGGTTCCGGGCTGTTGCTTGGCGTCGTGTGGGACACCCTCTCGGTTCTCCGGCGCATACCCGCCAACGCCGCTTCCGTCCGCTCCTTCGCCGCCTCCAGTTGTGGGTTCGGTTCTGGCTTCACGGTTCTGTCGTCTGGGTAGTGGGTGAGTCGGTGACGAAACTCCCTGCGCTCCACAATCCGCTTGGACTCAATGCGAAATCCTCTTTTCTTTAGTTGTGCCTTCGCTCCATCCCAAGACCAACCCGCCAGCAGGCCGTCCCCCCACTCAACCTTCGCGGCATTGTATGCTGCGTGAAGTTCTGAGGATGTATGCCACTTGCCGTCGCGCAGGATGCAGTAGAGTCGCCACGGGCCACGATCTGCCTGAAGCCAACGCGCTCCGTAGTCAGCCTCATCGTAGTCAAAACAGGGGGCGGCGATGGCTCGGGAGACTTGGGTCATTGAATCTCCGGGATGTCGGCGGGCAAGTCTCCGCAGGCCGCGTCGAGCCATGTCGCCAAGCCACATAGGTTGTCCGCGTATGTCTGCCGCCGCTGGGGTGCCTTCACTCGCCCGGTAATCGTGATGTCCGCCCTTGTTCCGATCTGCTCGTGGAGTCGCATGATCTCCCCGTCCTCATTGAGGTAAGCAAGGCCAAGGAGAACGTCTCGGTGCCGCTCCGGGGTCGTGATAATGCCACCCCGCTTCAGCGAACCTACCAGAATGAGGTCCTCCTGCTGCTTGCCCTTGAGCCTGATTTGGTAGGCCATCACTCTCCCTCCTCGCACGCCGTTGCCGCCTGGTCGCGCCGCGCTTGTCGCTGCTGGTCGGCTAGGCGCTTCGCCTGCTTCAGTTTCTCCCATGCCGCAAGGCTCTCTGCTTCGAGTCGCTCGACTTCGCTCTGTTTGGTCATGCTCTCTCTCTCCTTTCGTTAGGGGGCGGCCCCGGCAAGGGTTAATCACTAACATGGCCAAGCCACAATACCGGGACCGCCCCGCGAATGTGCTAGTCTTCGTCTTCGGGGTCGTCCTTGTGGATGAGTTTCGCGACCTCCGGGTGCAGAATCCAGGTGTCGCCGCTTTCTGGAAACTCAACCAAACCCTCATCCTCCAGTGCCTTCACGAACTCCGTGATGGTTGCCGAGGAGTCACCAACTCCCCGCTCTGCCACTTCCAGTCTTTCAGACAGAGCGGTGATCCTGCCCTGCAACGCCGCCATGTCCTTGCCCATCTGATATCCGTCCATCGCTCTCTCTCTTTCTCGGGGGGCGGCCCCGGCCCGCGGGTTCTCGCCGACAAGCAGCAAGACCGGGACCGCCCCGCAAGTGGACTACTCACTTATCCAGTCCAAGGTCGGTCGGCGTTTCAGCTTCACCATTGCCACCGGCAGATGTTTCGGCCTCCTCTTCTGCCGGGGCACTTTCGGGGGTAGCCTTGTTCGGTCCCCGCTTCCGCTTGAGCGCGTCCTTAACGCCAGCAATGCCGCCCCGTTCTTCCATGGGCGGTTCCTCCGTCTGGAACCACTCAGCCGCGACGCTCATGCCGTCCTTGAGCGAGGTGTATATCTTCTGGAGTCCGACCATCTGCGCCGGGGTCATCGCGTCGAGCTTGCGCTGTAGGCGAATCTCGATCTGTTCCTTCGTCACCCCGTATTTCTCAAAGGCGGTGAGCATCTTCTTGATACCGTCGGGGGAGGTATCCGCCTTGGCCTTCAGTGTCTCCTCGCACTGAGTGACGGCCTCCTCCACGATGTCACCGGGTATTAGCCCGAGGATGCAGGCCCGTACCCGTCGCGCCCCCTGATTGGCGGTCATCTCGTAGATGTCTCGGGGGTCTTCGAGCGCGTAGGATGTCTTCCGGGTGTGGCGAACGTGCTTCACCTTGAAGCTCCGCACCTGCCGCACGTTCCGCTCCAGGTCCCACGCATACGCCTGCATCGTGCTCTCGCCGGGGCGCTGGTCGAGTTCTCGAATCCCAAAGTCCAGGTTGCCCCAGTTCTGAGCGATAGCCTCAGCGAGGCGGATGCTCGGGCCGGTGATGTTCGTGCCACCGCGGGCGTACGTGTACATCGCCCCTTCCGCCAGTCCTGACCGCTGGCAGGCAATGAGGATGCGCTCCCTCGCGTCCTTTTCGTCGCGGGGGAACCTCTGCGCCACTAGCATCATCGCCTGTACCTCGGCGATCTCTCGCTGTGATACCGCCGCCACGAGGGCGTCCTGCTGTTGCGGGCGGGCGGCGATACGATTCTCGCCTTCGTCGGTGAGCTTCTCTAACTGAGTCACGTCAGTTGCCTCCCTTCAGGAGTAGGCGTCGGCTCCCCGGCAGCGTCTTTGTGAACGACGCGTACAGGTCCGGGTGGGCCTCTCGGAATGCCTTGGGGTCGAAGCGTGAGGAGTCCTTGGCCTGCTTGTAGGTCAGCAGAACGTTGCCCTCAGCGTCGGCGAGGGTGTCCGCCTCTCGGAGGGCTTGCAGGATCGTAAACCTCGCGCCCTCTTCGTCTGCCTTGAGGTCCTGCGCCCGTTGCTTGAGAGTACGCAGGGTATTGACCGCCTCTATAGCGTCCGGCATGGCAGTCACCACCTCTTCCGTCGAGGTCGCAAACCGCTTCATCGCATCGGCGAGGTTCACCGGCTCTGGCGGGGTCTGCGCCTCCACCATCTTCCAGAATGCCGCCTCCCGCTCGATGATAAGCGCCTGAAGTTCCTCGTCGCGGGGCACTTCGTAGATTCGGAAGTCAGAGCCGGCGATCAGCAGGGGAATGTCGAACACCTCCAGGCCAGACACAATCATGTTGTGCTGACACTGAATCACGTAGACTTGGGGAACCTCGTCGGTCCCCTCATCGCCCCACTCTGCGCCGGAGCGTGAGGTCTTGATCTCCAGGCCGCGCCCGTCGTCGGTGATACCGTCGAGCGTCGCTAGCATGAAGGGATGCTCCACACTCTGCATATGCCCGTACTCATCGCCGACCGGAAAGCTCACTGTCCGCCCGGTCTCGTCGGCATACTTCTGCCGAACCACCGGCTCTAGTCTCGTACCCCACTCCATCGCGGGGGTTGTCTCCTGTTCGCCTGACAGTCCGAGCTTGTCGCACCAGACCTGATAGGGCGTTTTCCAGGGAGACAATCCGAGCACGGCGGCAGCTTCGGAGCCGCCTATGCCGTTCACTCGCTTGGGGGAAAGCGTAGCCTCACTCACAAGCTTCCTTCTCCTCTCCGCCGCGCTCTAGCGGCTCGAATACGCGATCAAGCGCCCATGCCACCGCGTCCACTTCATCCTTGTGGCGGCGGGTAGCCTCCGCTTCATCCATAGCGGCGCACTCCTGCCAGTAGTAACCGCAGGGCTTGTGGCGCAGTTGACAAGTGCGGCAGAAGGCGGGTACACTTCTCTTGCCTGAAGCCGCTTCGGTCCCCACGGGGGCTGAGGCGGTTTCGCTGTTACTTGCCATCGTGTTTCCCTTCCGGCACGAACTCGTCGGGGCGGTCATCCCATATGCGCTCACCGCGCCCATAGTCTCCGCCTCTGCGAAACTTACCGATCACGTAGTCCATGCCTGGGTAGTTCCTGTATAGGCAAGCAACGGCACTCGCATCATCGGTTACGCCATCTTCCTCTCCGATGAATTCGATCAGGTAGTCAACCGTCACGTCCTCGCCGCTCGCGGCCCTGCCGTCGAGGATGCCGTACTCATAGGCCGGGGCGGGTTCGCGTTGGGTGGTCATCCCTCCTCATTCTCCTCCGTCGGTTCTGGCGGGAATCTCATAGCGAAATGGTCTACGATAGTGAGTTCGGCCCGCAGGGAAACGAGGCGCTCTGCGGCAAACTCCGGGTGGGCTGCGCCAGCCACGTCGGTGACCGCCACCGCTGGCTTTGAGTCGTAAGCGCTCACCCTCTCAGTCTCCATTAGCGCCACACGAAATGCCCCGGATAGACCGGCTGCGCTACCCATGTCCGCCACAGCCTGCTCTGGCGATGTGACCACCTCGGGGGACGAGTATCCCCCGGCCTGCTGTGTTACGCGAACCGTGTACGTCCACTGTGGATACTTCACAATCTCACCTCCTCCGTCAGTCTGGCGAGCTGTTCTGCCCGCCGCCTACAGTGCCGCTCCCTCTCCCGGCACTCCTCCGCCGGTTCGGATCGTCGCTGGCCCTCGTAGTAGACTTCTTGGCACTGCGTCTCCACAATCGCCTCCTCGAACAACTCCGCTAGAAACGTCATCTGCTTCCGTAGTGCGGCCTCTCGTCTGCTGGCTCCCGCTTTGCCCATGCTGTCCTCCTCTGGGTTTGTCGGTCGCCTCGCCCGGTCACCTTCGACCGTTACTGCGCGCTCACTAGCCGCCAACTCCCATCGGCGTTCTGCGGCGGAAGGTCGCGGTCTATCATCTGCGAATACCGCTCCTCCTCCACCTGTCGCTGCGGACTTTGGAGAAGACGCGGGTTCCGAGCACACTTGCGCCAACCCTCGGCGAAGCACCAGCAGACGAAACTGATAATGGCGGTGACGAAAAAGACACTCAGCAACCGCCGGATAGAGAAGTGGATTGTCGCATCGTCGTGCTTGTGCATATCAGCACTCCTCGTTCGGGGGATAGGGCTTCCAGGGGACTTCGCCGGACAAGGCAACGTTGCAGCGGTAGCATTCCGTCGCGTTATGGAGAACAATACACCCACACTTTCCGCAACTCGGGACTGCGTCCTGGCGCGCCACCTTCGGCCACGTCTGCTTCTGCTTCTCCGGCAGCGGCTCTCCCGCAAGGCACTCGCCGCCCGCGTCGCGGATGGCCGCGAGAACTTCGGGAATGCCGTCCGTCGCAGCGCTTCGTGTGGCAACAGTAGTGCCGCGGGGTACCCGATAGACGCCGACGATCTGTTGATACCAGGGCGACGTAAATCGTTCCCCAACCTGAAACAGCATCGACCTCCATCCGCGGGGGCATTCGGTAGGGTCGGTTGCCAACAGCACCTTCACCGCCATCTTGCCCTTGTCGAGGCACTGCTCGGGCTTGCACGGCGGAGCTTCCTGGGCACGTTGCTTCGCGGCTTCGAGCAAGTGGTCTACTCCCTGTGCGGGACGCTTAGTGTGAGCGATTTTTAGCGCCTCCGTTATCGAGCCAGTGGGCACATGAGACCACAGCAACTCCCACAGTGCCTCTCCGCTCTCCACGTAATTGCACCCGCTCGGCACCACACTTATCGTTGCTTCACCGTCACAGAGTATGGGGTACTCGCGTCTAAGCTTTCCCATCACATCCTCCTCTCGCCCCCACGGGCTTATGACTGCTCACAAACGCCCGACTGGCGGCCATGGCTGTTCGGGGGGAGTGTATTTGACCGCCAGCCGGACGAGATACGCTGCCGGGCCGCACGATGTTCCAGACGAGCAGCACTCAGAACCATCAGCGCAGTCAGTTGTGGCGCGGCCCGACTGTTTGGTGGGTAGCCCCTCCCGGTAACGCGGGTGTGCCGACGAGCGCGACCGGGGTTGCGGGGCCATCGGTCCCCTCCTTGTGAGTATGATTGCGGCCGCGGGGCGCGAAGGGGCGTCTGATCCGAGGAGGTGACCGCGCCCCGCGGTTTGCGGCGGACTCACCCTGATTGAGGCGCTGCAATGATGGCAGAGGGCGAGGGAGGAAAGTTCCCCGCCCCCCAGGACGGAGGCTGCGCCACCGCACAGTCCAAACCCCGCGGCCAACTGCGACCGCTTCTCTGCCGCCTGTGTGTATTCTGGTATGAGGGCCGCGGGGGTCATCATCGAGCCTCCGAGAGATGATTGCAGGGGCCGCCAGCACCCTCGCGGATGGCCTCGCCCGACGGCCCCTGAAGGGGAATCTCCACCCATGAGGCAGAGCCTGTTATTCGTTTGTCTGTTCGCAGTCCAATCATTCTGTGGAATAACCTATTGGCGACTTGTTCCTCGACGGCCTTTCGCTCGGATGGGGTATAATCCACGTTATATCGTAAGTGGAACCCTAACGCCCTCCTGCCCTCTGCGCCAGAATCTCGTCAAGCGCCTTGCGGATCGTGCGGAGTTCAGAAAGCCGGACCCCTTGAACCGCGGACTTCTCGCTGAGTCGTTCCCACAACCATTTCTCGTCGCAGTTCATGTGCCGCGCGAGCGCCGAAAAGCTAATTCCCTTCGCCCGACGCCGAGTATTCAGGGCGGTGCGGTCCCGGCGGCTCGCCAGTCGATCTCGCTTTTCTTCCATTACGGCGATTCCCTCTGTCATCATGGAGCCTATTCTAAACCCTCAATTCCACGTTGTCAAGGGGTTTTACCATGGATTTAAGAAATATTTCCGGGCGGACAGACCTTTTCGTGCTACAATGCCCCCAGTAGAAAGGGACGCAGAATGTGGCATATGAAGGCTGGATACCATGCCGGGACTATCTCGTGAGGAGTTCCCCGGCGCTATCAACTCCTTTTTGGGCTACCTTTCTGACTACCGGCGCTGCGCTAAAGGGACGATACGGGCGTATGGCTACGACCTGCAGCTATTTACGCGGTTCCTACGGCTGCGCCACGCCCAACTGACTGAGCCTGCCGAAGTCACCCGCGAGATCGTCGTGGAGTATGCCCGGGAGCTGAGCGGTGGCCCAACGACGGTTCGGCGGCGCCTCTCGGCATTGGGGTCATTCTATAAGTACCTCGTCATCACTGGGCAGATTGCCTCAAATCCTGTCTATGGGATTCCGCTCCCCCAGAAGAATCGCCCCCTGCCGAAGGCACTCACGTTGCTCGAACTTGATGCGCTGCTCCTGGCGGCGGAGAAGCCCTGGCATCGCGCGGCACTCTGGCTATTCTGCGGCACCGGGATTCGCGCGACCGAACTGGCGGAAATCCGCCTTGAAGACGTGGACTTGCAGGCGGCCACTTTACGGGTGCACGGCAAGGGGAACAAAGAGCGCATGGTGCCCCTCTCTACTGCCGTCATCCGGGCGATCTATCAATATCTCCCCTACCGCCATCCATGGCGAACCGTAGACACCCTGCTCGTCAACGACTATGGCAGGCCTCTCACGGGCCGTCACCTCTATCAGGTAGTCAAGTCGTTGGTAAAGCGGGCGGGTCTTGAGCCAAAGTCGGGGGAGTCGCCGGACCCCCATGCGAAGAGCATCTCGCCCCACTGCTTCCGGCATACCTTCGCCACACAACTCGTCCGGAATGGAGTAGACATCCGCACGGTGCAGGAGCTTCTCGGGCACGCGGAACTCTCTACCACGGCCCGGTATCTGGCGGTGGATACGAACCAGAAGCGGGCAGCGGTGGAGACTCTGGCAAATTCCATGCAGGGGCGGGATGTGGTATACTCATCCCTGCATGGGCGGGAAGGGGGCCATCATGCCCGAGATGATTGACTGCCCTGGCTGCGGAGCCGCGAATTCGATCCACCGAGAAGGTTGCTTCAACTGCGGTGGCCTATTGCCGGGGACCTCAAGGGAATTCGCTTCTACCGATAGGGTACCACGAGGGGACGCGCCGGTAGCCGCCCTCGTCCTCGGCATTGTCACTCTGTTCTTCTTTGGCATCCCGCTCATAGGTCCCGCCCTAGCAATTCTCGGGATAGTCTTCGCACGGCGTTCCACCAACGGCTCGAACCCCGGCATGGCGACGGCCGGATTGGTATGCAGTATCGTTGGACTCGTGCTTGCAGTCGCCTGGATTCCAGTCTATATCATCATATGGCAGTCGTTGCCGTTTGTCCCGTGAACCCCGCCGGGAAGTCACATTCTGCATAGGGGGACGGAGATGCTAAGACGACGCGGCTTTACCTTGATCGAAATTCTGGTCGTTATCCTCATGATGCTGATACTGATCGCCATCGCCTTTCCGGTATTCGGGGCGGCGAAGGCGAGGGCACACCAATTGGCCTGCGGCTCGAATCTAAAACGGATCGCCGCCCTGTGTGTCATGCACTACGACATGTATAGTTCCCATCCGTCAGTCGCCGATTATGGGGTTCTAGCAGAACTGGATGGGCTAGAATATTGCCCCGATGCTCCCGAGGACATAGACACATACGCCGACAACTGGAACCCATGGCCCGCCGACAAGGAACAACTTATAGTCGGTACTACGACTACCGTAACTGGCGCATTTGTGCTCGCCCCAGAAGACCAACCGTGGGCCATCAATGATGCCGATGTCATCCGAACATTCTGTGAGCACCGCGGGACCTGGATAATTCTATGGTGTGATGGCCATATCACGAGAGAGAAGAGCAATCCGCTAGAGATGGAGGGTTGGGACCCCGAAGCATACGGGAAACCCAACGCATAGGGACGAGGGAGGCCCCGGTTACCGGCCGGGGCCTTGCCGCGCCACCAGCTCATCTAGCGCCTTCGCGTTTCTCTTGTCGGGGGCGAACCGTCCCTTCACCCACCGATTCACCGTATAGAAGCTCACATCGAGGGCGACGGCTAGGGCCTCCAGGGAGCCGAGGCGGTCGGCGAGGGCTTGGATTCGTTCTGGCGTCCAGTGGTTAGGTCGCATCGGTATTCTCCTCAAACCCCGGCCCGTCGGTGGACAGGCTGAGGCGAAACGTTGTCTTTGTCGTCGCGTCAAAGTGTCCGATAGTGGTCCCATCGCAGTCCACCAGTCGGGCGAACGTATCCCCGCGCTCCAGCATCGCGGCGACACGTCTCAGAAGGCTTGCGATCTGTTGTAGTCTAGGCATTTCGTTCCTCACCTTCGCCTTCGCGCTAGGAACTTCGCACCCTCAACAATCGGATTCCAGGCTCTCGCCATGACCGTCGCCCTGTCTCTCGGTGAGAGCTTCGCCAGCACGGGCCGCCGCAGGTGCAGCGCGCAGTCCGCGCAGATGTAGCGTTCCGAGCGTCCCGGTAGTCGGATGGGGTCCGGGCACTCCGTCCAGGGCCTGTGGCAGCGGGGGCAGGTGGTCATCGCTTGCCGCGCTTCGCGCTGCCCTGTACTTTTCGCAGGAAGGTCTGTCCAGTCGCAAGGGTGCAGGCATCGCACAGGTAGTGAGTATCTTTCGGATGGGCCTGCATAGTCGTCACCCGTCCGCAAGCCGGGCAGATGAGGTCTCGGATTTCGCGCCGGCGACTGTCTGCCAGGATAGCGTCAATGTCTAGCCGCTTCGCCATCATTCTCTCCTTTGCGCTCTCGCTCCGTCTGACTTTCCGACTCGGCCCACCTCGCGGATGGGCCGGGGCAGAGGTCAGCGCAGGATAATGTCGAAAATCACCTTCGACCGCGCTGGGGCTTTGGCCCCGATGGCCCACTGCCACAGGGGATCGTCGATATCAAACCAGCTCGCGTCGGTGGCAGGAATACTTTCTTCGGGGTAAGACTCGGCATAGATAACCGCCCTTCCCGCGCCTTTCAGCCATAACTTCTCCAGAGCCCTAACAGCGGCTTCGCGAAGTGACTGCGCTTCTCCCATTGTCTCTCTCCTTCGGGCTCTCGCCCTCGTCTAGCTGCGGACCTCCCGAGTGGGAGGTTTCGGGGTTGCCCCCTCGTCAGCGCAGGGAGGCCGCTAGTGTCGGGGAGTAGGCATATATGCTCCGCGGGTAATCTGTTAACCCGCCGCACACCTTCCGGTATCGAGTCCATGCCTCCGCTTCGATTCCCGCACTCTGTCGTGCGATGGCAACGCGTACGCTTTCCAGATAATCCGTGTAGGCCTCTTCGCGATCTTTCGGTAGGGCCATCATCCTCTCTCCTTGCGCTCTCGCGCTCCTTCTGACTTTCCGGCTCGGCCCACCGCGTGGATGGGCCGGGGCGGAGGTCAGCGCAGGAGCTATTCAGCCACGCACAGGACTCCGCCGACTTGCGCTATTGTGGCCGGTCGGCAGTTGTAGTCCTCGGGCCGAGAGAACATCATGTGACCTTCTGGCAAGGGGCAGGGAGGCCGCTCGGCAGGAGCTTGCCCCTTCGTGGCCCGCCATGCGTCAAGAAGGGCGATATGCTCGGCCTGCTTCGTGCATTGCACAAACAACTGCCCCTCCTCTTCTCCTCTGATTCTCCGCGCCGCCTTAGCTTTGATCATCTCTTTCCCCTTCCGGGCATCTCGCCCCGTCTAGCTGCTCGCGCAGGCCCCCCGAGAGGAGCCTGGACCAGGAGCTAGAAGCAGTCTTCGAGTGTTTGCGCTGCGCCTATGGCCGTCATCCCTGCGGATCGCAGGAAGCGGATCAGCCGCTTGACCTGTTCGGGAGATGGCCGGGGACCTTCGCCTTCGCTATACATCGCGAGGGCATCGACCTCTGCTTGTGCGTGCTGGAGGTCGTCAGGTATTCCGCCAATGTCGTCGGCAAGCTCGGTAGCCACTTCGGGTGTTAGTTCTGCCATCATCCTCTCCTTGCGCTCTCGCCCTTCTTCTAATCCTAGTATACCATATGGTGACCATATGTCAATAGGTTTTTTGCACAAAGATGCGACAAGGGGGAAACGGTACAGGGGGCACGAGGTTGGGCGTGGGGGCGTTTTGGGGGAAACGGGGGGAGGCGGGAAGAATGCTAGGCACCGCCCCCGTTGCTGCATTCCGACCACTCCGAGCACTTCTTCCGCCGGCACCGATGCCGCTTATGGCGGGTTGCCACTCGGATAACCTCGGCAAGCCCCGATACGAGGGAAGCCGCCTCGTCAATCGTGAACATGTATTCGCGGACGGCGGATTTGCCGGCAGGGATTCGACACCACTGTACTACATCGCAGGGTCGATCCGTGGGATGGTTCCGTAGCCCGAAGCACCAGGCCTCGGTCTCATCCTCGTTGATGCGCATGACGCGATAGCAGAATTGACAATCGTCAACCCTGGCGATATTCATGGCCTCCCCTGTACTACGGCCCGTGCAACGATCCGCTCCACGCAGTCGAGAAACATCCCGAGGTAGCTTACTGCGTCCGCGAGTTCGTCTCCGAGTTCCCGCGCATTGTCCCTCGTGAGCCAGTCAGTACCGTATTTTGCGTGTGCCTGAATCGTTCTCTCAATAGACCTATCAGCCAGCCCACGAATAACGCCCACCAGTCGCGCCAGGTCCTCCGGCATGGGCGAACCATCAGGCAGTCGAGATAGTCCGTCCCCATCAGGTCGCTGTGCGTCGTCTCCTTCGCGTAGTCGAGACTCCACCCCTTTGCTTCGTACTCCGGCACGTCCTTCATCCACACCCGTATGAAGACGCAGTCCTTCGCATTCGCCGGCTCCACACCTCGGACAGACAAGGCACCCCTCCTGGTGAACCATGTCAACGCCGCACTCCTCGCAGGGTTCAGTCATCTATCCCGCCGCCATCCTTTTCGGCGCGTAGAACTTCAGCCACTCGTATCGTAGTCGGGTGAGCGTTGGCACTCCGTTCTCGCTACGATCATTAGCCTCTGAGTCGCCCACCTCTAGCCTAGTCATCCATCCCTCGATGACGCATCCGGCCACGTGGGCAGGAGTTGGTTTCTTTCGCATGAATGGCGTCTGCCACTGGAAACATCCTGGCTGAATAGCGACAACATTACGAATGTGGGGTAGGTCCTCGGCCTTGTGGAGGTGTCCAACGGCGACGATGTGGGGCTTATCGCCACCCTCCATATCGGCGACGATCTTCTGCGAACGATACGAAATCGCGTAAGGCGTACCACCGCTCGGATGCAGGATGTCTAGCAGGCACGGCGTGGTCGTTCCCAACCTCACCCTGGCGTCTTCGTGCCCGAGACACTTGATCGGATGCTTCGCCCCCAGTTGTATTGCCCTGTCCTCAATCTTCAGCCCCACGTCGAACCCAATATCTCGATACCACTTCAGGTCGTGGTTTCCGAGGATGAAGTAGATCGGCAGTCCCGCCGCCACAAACGCTTGGGCGGCACGCTCGGCTTGAGCATCGGCGTTCAGGCAATCCGGGCGCAACTCTCGGATATGCCCAGGGTAGACGCCGTTGCCATCGGTCACATCTCCGGTATGGTACAGGGCCTGCACCTTCTCCTGGCGGCAGAAGGCGAAGAACTGAGCCACCTCTCGTTCTGCCGCATAGCTACTACCATATTGGGTATCGCCGAAGATGCCGATCTTGAAGTGTTCGCCATAGAAGTCGTGGTCGAATGATCGGCGCTCGTGGTCGGGAGCACGCTGAAGGTTAACGTCTTCATTCGATACGTCCACATCGTACCCATCGGCCCGCGCCGCCCCTGCCAACCTCTCCACCTCGCGCGGAGGGCAGTTCAGCGCATTGGCGATGTCGATGACGGAGTGACTGGCATTCTTCCGCTTGAGGACGGCGAGAAGGACGGCATACTCCGGTTCGCTGGAGTTCACGGGGATACGCACCCGGTCGGCGCGCCGGATGCTGGAATGCTCATAGGTGATTCCGTGGCGCCGCCAGTAACGCGCAACCGTCTTGTCCGATGTGCCGAGGGCCTGCGCCGCGCCAAGTGCCGTAATATGCTGGTCGCGAAGTTCCTGCCATTCGTCGCGCGTCAACTCGGACGGGCGACGGTTCGCTACGTCTCCTTGTGTTTCTGCCATATTCACCTCCATTGGCCGGGGGCGGCCCACCCGGAGGCGAGATAAGGCGGGCCACCCCCTTGCCGTGCGGAGCGAGGAGCGGAGAGGAGTCCTCAGAACGTCTGGAAAATCTGCATCCCGACGAACCCGCCGAACTTGTAGTCAGTCAATGGGAGCAGCACCAACCCCACCTTTATGGGGACGCCGAGGTCTGTCTTGAGGGAGATAGACAAACCGGGGTCAATGCGTACCGCGTCCCCTTCGGGGTGAACGATGATGTCGAAGGCAATTAGTTCCGCCACTGTCTCCCCAACGATCTTTTCGGGGAGCAGCAGAGAAATGGCTGCGCCCGCGCTCCCTGGAGTCGCGTCGAAGGGCTGCAACCAGACGGCCGTGCCTCCCGTTACCGGGAGGTCAACGCCCGCTGCCATCGCCGGCACCGCGCACAACGCCAACACAACTACTGCCAACAGAACTGCTCTCATCATCTTCTCCCTTGGGGCGGTGTCTATGTTGCCCGCCCGAGTTATTGAGCCGCTATGGTGATCGCAACGGTCGCGAGATTGCCCGGCAGGATTTCTTCAATCCACGCGTTCCACGTGCCCTCGCTCATGAATAGGTCTAACTGAATCGGCGGCATATCTACTGGCAGAACCTCTACCGTCACGATATTGCTCTCGGCGTATCCGCCGCCATCCCAGGTCATCGTCGCTTGATTTGAGACCGAGTATCCCGGTATCGTGTAGCCGGGCTTCTCTAACTGCCCCGAGATGGGCAGAAACCCGCCTGGGTGCGGCCACGCCCACGTGACGTTCGTTACCGCATTCGGTTCACTCGCCGGGACCTGAATCGTCCAGGTGACGGTCCCCTGTTCACCCGCCTTCAGGGTGAGTACGGTTGGGGAAACTGTCACGATGGGGTCGATACTCCCCTCGATGAGAGCGGGTGCCTTATTGAGCTTCACCTGCTGCGGCTTCGCCGCCCATACTGGTCCCGCGCACAACGCTACTACAACTACTGCTACAACCCATGTCTTCATGTCGGCCTCCTGCTGTTTCGTTTGCCATCCGGCTCCTCGATCTCGGCGACCCTTTGCTCTATATCCCGCGCCATCCCGTATGCTCGGAGCGCGATATGTAGAGCCAGGATGGCCAATGCCAGTGATGCAATAATCATCTAACGGCCCTCCTCTTCCGGGACGCCGTCGTTCGATACTTTTCCGCGCTGGGATGCTCGGGGATACCTCGCTTCCGCCTCTTCCGGCGTGATGTCCACGCCGCCTTGCATTGCTTCGAGCAATAGACCTTCCTGGGGTCCCAGGTCAGAAAAGGCAAATGGCAGTAGGGGCACATGACGGTGCGGAACCGAAGACGGCGCATCCGCGCCTGTAACTGCTGGAGCCAGGTGCGTAGCAGTGTCGGGCAATCTTCGGGATCGCTCCAGCATACGTGCGCCTTCCCGGCATGACACCAGACCCAGTGATCGAGCCGCCATCCATCGTGTTCCGATGCCCGCCACCGGCGGCGAGTAGCGTGCGGGCACACCGCCATTACGGCCGACAGCCGCCGGTGTTCCTGCCGATAGATCAGGCATGATCGAAATGCCTCGCTTTCGCAGTCGGGCATCCCCAAGTCGCATATGCCGTGGCGATCTCGATAGGGGCAGGACACCGATTCCCCCGCACTATCACTGGCCCTTCTGCACCGTCGTTTCCGTCACGAACTTGATGCGCCCCTCGCGCAGCTCGGCGAGGAAGGAACGCACATCGGCGATGGCGGCGGTCAACTCCTCACCCGTCTTCCCAAACGCGTCTGCAGTCGTCTGCAGTGAGTTGCAGACATCACCGATCTTATCTAGCGCGTCGAGAGCCTGCTTGATCTCTGGCGTCAGCGTCTGGATGCTCTTCTCCGCCGCGTCCGCCGTCTGCCCCACTTCGTCGGCGGCGGCTGCGCTCCGGTTGAACAGCGCCGCGAGTCTGCCCTGGATGCCCGCCAGAAAGTTGACTATCGCGTCCTGTGCCTTATTGAAGTCGAATGCCACCTCACACCCCCGCCCAGGCTTGGATCGCCGCCTGGTCTCTCGTGCTGTTGTAGAGTCTCGGGCAGGCGGGCCCGAAGATGCTCTCTATCTCGTCGAGAATCTCCTGCTGGTCGTCGATGACAACCCGGCAGCGTGACGCGCATCGGACCTTGTGCTGGATCACGGCGACACCGGGCGGGAGCATCCAGAGCGCGTCGTAATGGAGGCCAGCCCGTTCGAGTTGCCCCTGCGTGAATGACGTATCAGCCTCCCCCCGCTGTGTCCCAACGGCCAACCCACCGACCGCCTGGATAGCGTTGGCGGATTGGATGAGCCAGCCCCGCGGCCTCTGTCTCAACATTAGGAAGCGGCGCAGCCTAGCTGGCATGTGTCTCCAGAGGTCATCGAACAACACGGCCCCGAAGTGGATTCCGCCCTGGAAGATGCAGCCGTCGAGGTTGATACCGAGAAGATACTCAACCATCTGCCCACCGCCTTACCGCGGAGTCCAGCATCATCGCTGTCTGCACCGCCCAGCCCGGCGTCATCGTGTCCTGTTCCACCTGGGGATTGGCGAGATTATCGATCTCTACCAGGACTGCCGCAAGCGCCGCCGTGTTCTTCAGGACCCCCGGCAGAAACCAGTGCCCATCCGCCCGCTTATAGGGCGCTCGCACCATTCTCCCCGCGGCGCAGTCGGCGATACATTTGGCGAGAAGAAGCGATGATTCGCGGCGCGCCTGTTCTGGATCGTCGCCCCAGTAGTAGGCGTCCAATCCCCGCCGGATCGGACCCGCCGAATCCATGTGAATCGATAGCACTACGTCGGCCTTCGTGCGCCGCAGTCGCCACTCACTAAGGAGCTTGCCGAGTCCACTGAGGGCCCGCCGTTTGATGGCGTAGATGATGCCTGCCCCCGACATACCCCCGAGCGCGTGACCCACCCGTGTCAAAACGGTCGCTTCAGTAGGCGGCAACGGTCCCCCGAGTGTGCCGGGATCGCCCGCGCCGTGGCCGACCTCGACGAAGACCAGCATTTCAGGACTTCTTTCCATTCAGGGCAATCTGCCCAAGCTTCTCCAGCGTATAGGGACCGGAGATACCCCAGCCGAAGGCAGTCAGCCAGTGACTATCCACCAGTAGGCCGACGGCCGCCCCGATCATCATTGAGGCCAGGAAACCCATTCGGAGGAGTACTTCATCACCAACCTTCTGTCGGCTCGGCAGAATCAGGCCACCCTTACTCAGCAGATGGCGCACTAGGCCGCCCGCGCCGCCCGCGAGGAGGAAGATGCAGCATTCGATCACCGTCCGGTCCGTGCTCAGTTCAAGCATCTCGTTGACCCCTCAGTCATAGTGTTGTCTCCCGCGCCGCTGGCTTCTCTTCGACGGTGGTAAGTCTAGCGTCAAGGTCGGCAGCCGCGGCCTCGATTGCCTTGAGGCGGAACTCGGGGATGTCGGGGGTGTCGCCCTGGCCGAGGGCTTCCAGCGCGGCGAGCGCCTCGGATCGGGAACTGATATGGCCCTGGAGTTGTGCGAGGTGGGCCGCGTCCGGCTGGTCCTCGGCGACGACCTTGTAGGTGATCTTCGCCGCGTCGAGCGCGTGCGTGATCTCGTCCCGCTCCGCGGTTGTGTATGCCAGCGCCCGGCCCGCGTCGTCGTGCGGCCATTGCCCCTCTGCGCGCTCAAGCGTATCCCATTCGGCAGGTCGCTTGTACTCTATGCGACAGACCAGCGGCTCGACTTGTCCGTCCGTCACCCGGCAGTCCATTATGTGTTGTCCGCCGCGTCGGTATTGGTCCCGGCATCCGTGAGGCCAGCGGCGCAGGTGCGCCACGCGTTGTCGTGGACGCGGGCCTCTCTGACGCGGACATTGACTAGGTGGCAACCCGTCGCGAAGTCGAGCACGAGGTTATCGGCGATCTTGGCATCATCGAAATTTGACCCGGCGGCCCCCGAAGTTAGCCATATCCCAATGCCAACGTCGCCAGCGCTCACGAACGTGTTTTCATCTATGACGCAACCCACCCAGTTGCCCGCGCCAAAGGTGTATGCTTGCGCCCCGAACCACGCACCAGGATCATCGGCCACTATGATATTTCCGCTCAATCGTACATGATTAGAGTCGCGGATATACAGGGCGCTGCAGGCTGTCCCCGCCCCGGTCAGGCGCACCCGGTTCCGCGTTACGAAGCTGCGATCAGCCGACCAGATGATGATGCAGTATGGCGTTCCGATACTCGTGCTGATGATGTGGCAACCGTCTAGTTCGCAGTCAGTCACCGCAGACAGATAAATGAGATAGGGTCCCGTGTTGCTGTTATGAAGGAACTG
>Ga0307379_10002019_pt1 | contig 30837 bp, 27 predicted proteins | sample UN2MG_FD_202237 | JGI IMG/M metagenome (GOLD analysis project Ga0307379, IMG submission 202237) | Soil microbial communities from Risofladan, Vaasa, Finland - UN-2 | ecosystem: Environmental > Terrestrial > Soil > Coastal area > Acid sulfate soil | place: Finland: Risofladan, Vaasa | collected...
GCTATCCTTGTCTTTCACTCGAAATCCCCTTTCTCTGGTATGTGCCGTTTTTGGACAAATGCATTATACCAGCTTGATATGGGGATTTCGAGGCTTTTTTCGAGCGCCGCCTACAAAATCACGCTTGAGGCAGGCCTAGTCTAACGGGCCACAAGGCAGGAGACCCAGAATGTTGGAACTCACTGAAGTGTCGCAGTCGCAGAGTCGCGGGCAGGTTATAGCACCTTCGGGGCACAGGTTGCCGGTCTTTGTGCTCTTGGCTGCTGTGCTCTCGGCGGCCGGTTGCGCATCTCCGCGAAGCCATGCGTTGTCCGTGCGCACGAGCACATATGAGATCAAGGTGCTGGAGAACCGGATATTCTTTAAAGGCATTGATGATCCGGAGGTGGTTGAGGATCGGCCGGACGACGTATGGAGGGAGACGGGGAAGACTGGACTCTTCAATGAGACAAGGCATGAGCGGTGTCTGGCAGCAGTTGAAGAGGCTCTGGAGATACTTCGAAGAATAGCTCAGACCGCAGACACATCCTCTCTGATCAACTCTATCAGGGGGGATGGACAGTCGGGAATCACCGACTACTGCATGGCGCAGGGCGGAAACTGGGTTCTCGCAGAAGAATTGTGCACCAGAGAACCATTGGATGATGAGGATATGAAGAAACTCGAATGGGGGTTCAGTCTGTATATGTTTCGGGGAAGCTCACAATCGGGTGCGTTCAGTCCTCGATCTTTTCTCCTGGAGGGTCGCGGGCGCTTGATGCAGCGCTGGGAGGACCTTGACAAACAGAGGGAGCTTAAGGCCGTCCAGCCGGAAGGTGTCTTGAATTCAGGAGCAGAGAATATGGAGGAATGAGGCAGAAGGAGAAAGGCTATAGTAACAGGCGAGTCCCCGTCGGGCGCCGACGCATTGACGGCGAAGATGGCATTCACGTGGTCAAACGGCCAGAGCGAAGAGCTTGAGCTTAGGTTCGAGGAGACTGGCGAGACGACCGGCCACTTCACGGCGAGCGCCTGGCGGCCGATAGACGGCCCGGCGCTCGGCGGCCTGCTGAACCTCGTGCTGCCGGCGTCGTTCAATCCCAATACGGCCGACATAGTGAGCACATATGTCGGCAGCCGCGAGCCGAGCGTCGAGGATGATTTCCCGATGGACGAGACACAGGCGGCGTCGCTGATCTTCAACTGCGATACGTCCTGGGGCGACGCAACCGTGGAGTTGGTGGACTTCGCGGGTCTGACCGCGCAGATCGACGTGATCGATGCCGCGTGGACGTTCACATACCCCGACGGCACCGTGAGCGTATTGAACATCGAGATGACGGAGACGGCCGCCGAGTCGTGCCGCTTCACATACGACCTGGGCGTGGAGAACATATACAGCGTGTCGGTCAGCCATATGTCCACCGGCGAAGGCACGTTCCTTCCGTTCCTGCTGAGGATCGACGCGCCCGAAGACGTGCTGACAGAAGAGACCGTGGTGAATACGTTCGACCGCAACTGGTCGCTGAAGCGGCTGGACTTCGGCGGCGGCGAACGTGAATACGTTGTGGACGACCAGGAGAATGCGGTTGTTTTCCTGCCCGCGGCGTATGCGGAGACGCATATTCAGACAAGAAAGCAGGGTAGTGATATTGAGGTTGTCCTCGTTCGTGGAGGTACATTCGCTGTAAGCCACAAGGTAGAACTCAAGCAGGGTCTAATTGTGCTCAACGAGAAAGTGGGTGATCTGCTCGACGGCATTATCACAAATCTCAAGCTGCCAGACGGAAACGTGGACCCTGAACCTGTGCCTTTCGGACCATTCACAGCATACGTCTATGAGGCAGGAGAAGGCGGGGCGCATAACGAGAATACTGAGCTGCTGACTGAGATCCTTTGGCGGTATGTTAACACGAAAGACACCGTAGTGATGTTCAATTCACGTGCCGAGCTGCAACGAGATGTCCTATATAGAATTTGTGTCATCGAAGCGGCTATGGACGATTCAATCATGTGGGGCGATTGGTTTCCGACCAAGGACGAAGCCAAAGATCGACCCAATCCCGAGTACTGGTTCGAGGGTAGCAATTGCACGGTGAAAGAGGGTGTCCTCACCTCGGTAGCGATAGGCGACATGTTCGACACGACGAGTCCTTACTACAGAAAGTATCGGATGCGGTGTACCGGGGCCGCTTTCTATCTGCACTTGAGGGGCGCCAGCATCGCACTAGGAGCGAGCTTCGATCTGATCTATCTCCCAGGGTCTGATGAGCATTTCACCCATGCGCTGCGAACGTTTTGTGAGAGATACAATCGGGCCAAGGATGATTGGATTCCCGGCGACTGGGGGTACGTCGGACTAATCGACGCTGGACAGAACATTGTCTACATGGGCGGTTCATTCTTATCGGGCGACGATTTTGCCGACGAAGCGATGTTCTGGGGGCATGTTCCTGATGAGGGTAATCCATTCCGTACGTTGTCGTCATGGCTTACCCTGCACAATGAAGACCTATACGTGGGCCGTCGTTACCTAAGGCAACCGCCAATAGCGAGGTAAAAGATGAACGAACGCCGTCTGTGCACTGGAACTTGGTGCCCTGTCGCTGCACTCGTGTGCCTTGTTGTACTTTCCTGTGCGCAAAGGACAGCAGAGGTTCAAAAGAGTCCTGCACACGTTTTGACTTGGAACAGAGGACCTGACAGGAATGAGTGCAAGATCGTCGCCAATGGTAAGGTACTCGGGGAGGGGCGGCATGGGCTGCAGGAACTGCAGTCCCTGGACCTCTCCGCAGGAGCCGACGTTGTGATACGGATACCTGATGGTGACAATCCCTTGGCACCTGGTTACATTCTCCCGATCCGTCACAGCTACTTCCTGTATCAGTGCATTGAAAAGGGTGGCAATATTCGCATCATCCATAGGAAAGAGGAGATGGTGGTTCATGTTCTGACATGGGAACTGCCCGACATACGTTCAGAAGAGCCTGAGAAGGATATAGTGATTCTATTTGATGGACATTCAGTGGGCAAAGGGAAGGAAGCCATTGGCAGGCTAAAAGACAGGAGATTGAAGCGTGGCGCCTGGGTGCTTGTGATATATCCGTTCATTGTGGGGCATGCTGGCCCCTGGATTTGCCCGCCTTTTGGCGAGGATGAATTCCTATGGGGATGGGAAAAGAATGGCGTTATTGTGCAAACAGTTGCAGAACTGGATCCGTGAAAAGGGGGTTGTGCAGATGTCATCGGGGGGAAAGCAACATTCTTTCTGTAAATTGACGGCCGCTTGAGTCCGACCGGACACGGTCGGCGGCGGGTCAGTCGCTCTCCTGGGCCTTGAGATCCATCGACAGATACACCTTACCGGTCTCCCACTCTTCACTGATTTCCATCACCACAGCGCTCACCAGGCGCAAAGCCGCTCGGTGGAACCGTCCACGCCGTCAACGAGCATGTGCTCGCGGTCGAGCTTGCGATACGCATCGATCGTGGCGTTGAGAAATCGTCGGTTGCCGGTGCAGGTCTCCAGTCTATTCAACAATCTTCACGGCTACAGAGCGAAGGCCGCCGCCCAGTTCGGGCAGCTCCACCGCCACCTTTTCAAACTCGGCGGCCAGAGCGCCGCGGTACGCGGCCTTCAGGCTCACTGGCTTTTCACGGTCGAGGTTTACGTCGAGCACCAGCCAGAGGTCGTGCAGGAAAACGGGCAGCCTGATCGCTCGCGCACCGTTGAGCTGCGGCCTGAACCGAAGCGTCTTCTTGTCGGCGTCAACCGTTGCACCGGCGAGTGCGTACAACACGTTCCACCCGGCCGTTGCGGTCATGTAATCGAAGAGCAGCATCTCGCGGCCCGACGGCGCATGCACGGCGAGTGCTTCGCCCCAGGGGTTGCTGTTCACCCGCCACGTGATCTCCTGGCGGCGGTGCAGCACCTCCAGTCCGTCCTTCACTCGGCCGCGATAGATCAGCTCCATTCCGAGGTACGGCTCGTGCTGCTGAATATAGCAGCTATCGACCGCCAGTTCGCCGGCGGGCGACACCTCCATAGGGATCGCCGGGTGGTGCGGCCGCATGTTCAGCTCCACGATGCTGTCGAGCACGCTGTCCACGATCTCGTCGGGGAAGATCGGTTCGAGGCCGAGCAGCCGGGCAAACCAATCGCCCGCGAGCTGTGCAACGAAGCAGTTGCCGTTTTCGGTCTTCTTCTGCGGGTGCACCCACTTGCGGAAATATCGGCCGTTCCAAAACAGCGTCATCAATGAGTTGCGCGCCTTGTCGAACGCCTGCGACCACGAGTCTGCGAGGTCGAGGCGGTCCAGCCTCTTTGCGGCATCGATAGCAGCGCGCAGTGCGCCGAGGTAGCAGGTGGCATTGAAGATCATCGGCGCCTCCACCTTCCACTCGTGCTGCTCGTAATCGTATGTGCAGCCGCCAACGGGCAGGCCGAGGCCCAGCTTGTCGGTCGATTGCATCCACTTGATGGCGCGGTCGTATGCGTCCAGATTGCCCGCAAGGTAATCGCGATCGCCGCTGTAGAGAAAATGGCGATAGGTTTGAAGGATGAACGAACACGAGAGATCAGGCCAGCCGGTTACGCAGAAAAATGTATCGGCAGCGCCGAGTTTGTCGTATACGTTTCCGATCATATGAGGTATCTGGCCGTCGGGCTGCTGGCAGCGCCTGAACCATTCGAGCTCGCAGCGGTCGAGCTCGGGGAAGAAAATGAAAGTGAATGGATGTGCGGCCATGCGCTGGTCGATGGTGCCTATGGCGCCGGCCATTTCGGTGGGGCTTTCGTGCATGCTGAAAAGCCCGTCGTTGGTCCACACCGAGCAGGTGGTGGCGGGGAAGGCGCCGTTTATCAGCTTCGTTTGCAGCCATCGCGGCAGCGTGCTGTCGCGGATGATCTGCTGCAACCGGTCGACGATCGACGCAGCGATCTCGCGATTGTCGCGCGCGGCAGCGGCCACCTCGCCGATTGTTGCGTAGTCTGCTTCGTAGGCGTGGCCGTGGTCCACTTCATCGCGGAAGGTAACGTGCCCGCTGTGATACCAGGCCAGCACAAACACGATCTCCTTCGTCTGGCCTGGGTCGATGGAGATTTTCTTGGCTACGGCGCCGGCGGGTCGATACTCGCCATCTGCACCCTTGGCCTGAAAGCCGCCCTTGGGCAGCGTGCCGTCCAGTGCAAACTTGCGCCAGAAATCCGGTTCTTCGCCGTTGACGTTCCACGCGATGCAGCGGCTCACGCCGCCGTGCCCTTCGCAGGCAAGCGCATACTCGGTGAAGGCATTCCTGCGGGCGGCGCTCTGCGGCTCGCGGTCGTTTGTAAAAAGCAGGCCCTTCAGCGAGCCGGCCTGCCATTGCTCCTGAAATGCGCCGTTCACCGAATCGAACCGCTCGCGCACGTTCTGCCATTCGGGTGTTACCAGGTAATAGCCGCCCTGGCCGGCGAGGTTTTCGAGGCTGGCCAGCACCGCCGCTTCCACCCGCTCGGGCCCGGTGTTCTTTATTGAGAACGTGAAGGTGGCCGCGGGCAGCGACGATAGCTGCGCGCTGCCGGGCACGAGGCTGCCCTGGGCACGCATGCGGACCTCGAGCGGCAGGCCGGCGATCTCGTATGCAAGCTCGGCCGCGGGAAACCGGCCTTCGTAGTTGATCGCATCGATGGTGGGTGGCGCATTCGGGCCCGCAAGCCAGCCGCCCGAGTGTCGTGGCGGATGCAGCAGCCTGGCAAGCGGCCGCTGGCCGGCATTAGTCCACAGCGCGAAAAACGAGCCTTCGGTCCAGAACGTCGGCACGTCCCAGTTGTTTGCACACGAGAAGCTGCCCAGCGTGCCGTTTGTGAGTATTTCGAGGCGGCCGGTGCCAAGCCCGCCGAGCGGCACGCCCGAGTGAAGCAGCTCCTCGTATTTCGTGCAGCGAGTGGTGCCGGCCTCGGCGTCTATTTCGGCGGGCGCCCACATCGCGCGTTCGGCGGCATCGCCCGCCATGAACTGATGCACTACTTCGACGTGAGCGCCTTTGCCTTTGAGCAGCCGCATGCCGCACACGCAGGGAAGGTTCAGCCCGCCTGTAACCTGGTAGATGCGAACGTCGAACCCCGTAGACCTGACGAAGACCGGCACGGCCACCGCCACGAAATCGTCCTCGGGCCGTTCGGTCTGCACCTTCACGTTTCCGGCGGCGAGGCGGCCGTTGACGTAGATGTTTACGCGCGGCTGCCCGGCATCGCTGGAGCCTGCGTCAAAGCGCTGCGTCTCCTTCATCCTCAGCTCGAGCGCGTAATCGCCGGCGGGCACATTTGCATAAAAGAACCGCATGTCGCGGCTCCACAGCATTCCCGACGGGCAAAGAGCGGTGGGGCGGCTGCGGGCAATCCTGCCCGTGTGGTAAACTCTGATCCCTTCGTTCTGCGGCATGTCGGACTCCTGTATGAAACTCGCCTGGCTTCACATTCGCGGCTGCCATTATATACAAGAAGGCGCCATGTTGCAAGCTTGCATCGAGCTTCACTTTTTGGCAAACATACCGCGCCGCGTTCCGAAGATTGCTAGCAGGCCAATGGAAAGGGATGCCAATGCCGGCAGGTATGACGATCATTCTTTTCGGCTCCGTGCGCGCATCGCCGGCCGACGACGTGCCGAAGTATTTCAACGGATTGATGCGGGCGCTGCGCGACCGCGGGCACCGTCCGATCTTCTACTGCACCGACCGTGATACCGGCGGCGATCCCGGCCTTTGGGCGCCGATAGGCAGCGGCCGGAGCGCAATCCTTCGCGCGCTCGAAGGCGCAGCGGGCGCCGACATGATCGTGCAAGTGGGCGCCGACGGCAACCTCGGCGACCCGTTTGCCGCCGCAGTGCTCGACATGAAAACGCGCGATAACCTCGTGGTCTTCTGGGACCCCGATCCCGCCTCCATGCTCGAACGAATGAGCGCCGAACCAGAAGACCGCTTCCTTGCGCTGTTGCCGAGCTACGACCTCGTGCTCACCCGCGGCGGGGGCGGCCGCATCCTGGCCGCGTATCGCGAATTCGGCGTGGTGGATTGCCTGCCGGTCGACGAAGCCGTCGACACCGCCGTGCACTACCCGGTGCCGCTGGATTCCCGGTTTGCCGCCGATCTTGCCTTCCACGGCAGGTGCCTGCCCGAGATCGAGCATCGCATGCAAGAGCTCTTCTTCAATGCAGCCGTTCAGCTTCCGCACAGCAGCTTCATGCTCGCCGGCGCGGACTGGTCCGGCCGCACAATCCCGCCAAACGTCCTTTATCTGGGCGAGCTCGAGCAGCACGACCGAAACGCACTCAACAGCAGTTCGCTCGCGGTGCTCACCGTGAGCACGGAACGCGCGCTGCACCTGCAAGTATGCCCCATGCAGCAGATGCTCGATGCGGCATCGTGCGGAGCTTGCGTAGTGGCCGACACGTGGGAGGGGCTCGAGCGTTTTCTCGATCTGGAGCGCGAGGTGCTGCCGGCGTCCGACGCCCTCGAGGTGGCGAATTGGCTGCACTGGCTCACGCGCGAGCGTGCTCGGGCCATCGGCACGGCCGCACGCAGGCGCGTCCTCGCCTCGCACACCTACGCGCACCGCATCGAGCAGCTCGAGCGTTACATCGGCGCGGCGGCACAGGGATAGCCGCGTGCCGGATTTCTCGCTTGCGCATCACGTGAAGCGCGTGCCCGCTTGCTGCCATTTCCGGCCGGCAGTTTCAGCTTGACATCCTCCGGTATATCTCTAAAATGGCAGGCTGTGCTGCAGAATTCATCGCCGGAGTATTTCGATGGCAAAAGGGTATCGTTATCTCGATCCGCAGGCGGTGGCGCGGCTTTCGCGGATGAACCTCATCGCGCGCTCTGTTGTCGAGGGCTTCATCTCGGGCTTGCATCGCAGCCCGTTCCACGGCTTCAGCGTGGAGTTTGCCGAGCATCGCGAATACACGCCCGGCGATAACATAAAGGATATCGACTGGCAGGCGTATGCTCGCACCGACCGCTACGTCATCAAGCAATACCAGGAAGAAACCAACCTCAAGGCCCATATCCTGCTCGATACCAGCGGCTCGATGGGCTACAAATCCGACGAGGCGTCGATGTCGAAACTTGAATACGGTGCGTTTCTCGCCGCGTGCCTTGCATACCTCATGGTGCGCCAGCAGGATTCGGTGGGGCTGGTTACGTTCGACGAGAAGATCAGCCATTTCATTCCGCCGCGCAGCACGGCTGTGCACCTCAACGTGCTGCTGAAGACGCTGGAGACGATCCGCGGCGGCAAGGTGACAAACATCAGCCGGGCATTCCACGACCTGGCCGAGAACATCAAGCGCCGCGGCCTGATCATCGTAATCTCGGATCTCTTCGACGATCCCAAAGAGGTGATGCGCGGCCTGCGGCATTTCCGGTTCAAGAAGCACGAGGTGATCCTCTTCCATATCTTCGACCGCTGGGAGATCGATTTCCCATTCCGCAAGCTCACCGATTTTGTGGATATGGAAACGAACGACGAGATACAGATCGACCCGCGCTTCGTGCGGGAAGATTACATGAACCAGATACAGAACTTCATCGGCGCATACAAGCGCGAATGCGCCAGCGCCACGGTGGAATACGTGCAAACGCATACCGGCGTGCCGTACGATCTGATGCTGAATTCGTTTCTGGCGAAACGGAAAAGGCTGCATTAAGTTTCAGGATCAACCACGAAGGGCACGGAAGGCACGAAGAGGCACCAAGGGAGAGCCTCTTGCCTTCGGCGTTATAGAATTGGCGTTCTTCGTGTCTTACGTGTTTTAATCCGGACCCTGGAATCGTCTTATGGGTTTCCTTCTTCAGTTTTTCATGAACCCGCTGTTTCTCGTGGGGATGTCGTCGGCATCGATCCCGATCGTGATCCACCTGATCCATCGGCGCAAGGCGCCCAAGGTGCTGTTCAGCACACTGCGGTTCCTGCGGGTGTCGAACGAGCGCACGGCGCGGCGGCAGCATTTGCAGGATATCCTCCTGCTGCTGCTTCGGGCGATGATCTGCGCTCTGCTGGCGGTGGCGCTTGCGCGGCCGTTTATTCCGGCGTCCAATGCGCTGCAGGGGCCGGTGGTGGCGGCGTTTGTGCTGGACAACTCCCTCTCGATGGCGGCGATGGACGAGGGGCACGCGCGGTTCTTCACCGCGAAGGAATTCGCCGTGGATGTGCTGCGTGGCCTGGGCGAGAAGGCCTCGGCTGTGCTCGTGCTCACGAATCCGCCGAAGGACCAGCCCGAGCCGGCTCCTACCAGCGATCTGTCGAAGGTCGAGCGCGATATCGCCGGCAGTGAGGTTTCGGCGGGCAAAGGAAATCTGGCCGATGCGATCGTCGCCGCGCGCAAGATCCTGGATGAAGTGCCCGAGCCGAATAAGGAAATCTTCGTATTCAGCGACTTGCAGAAGAACTCGTGGCTGGCGGCCGGCGGCCAGGCCGGCGGCCATGCCGGCGACAATCGCCGGGAGAAGGCGTCGAAGATACCCGTGCTGGTGATGAATTGCGGCTCGCTAGACCGCGCGAATGCCGCCGTGACCGACGTGGTGATCCGCACCCGCTCGCGCGTTGAGGGCGAGCCGGTGACCATCGAGGGGCGGCTGATGAATTTCGGCACGAGCGCCGTGAGCCAGCGGGTAACGCTGTACATCGACGGCCAGCCGCGCGACCGCCGCAACGTTACGCTCGCACCTGGCGTGCCCACCGTTGCGTCATTCGGCTACGTTTTCAGCCAGCCCGGCTTCCACAGGGGCATGATCGCAATCGAAGACGACCGTCTCAAGACGGATAACGTGCGCAGCTTCAGCATAAACGTGCAGCAGCAGTTGAAGGTGCTGGTGGTTACGGATTTGAATCCGCGAGAAGATGAGACGGCAATCAGCTTCCTCGACGACACGTTTTACCTGCTGCGGGCGCTCGATCCGCTGCAGGGGCTGGCTGATGTTCGCTCGCCCATCCGGCCCGCGCGTGTGAGTGTGAACGAGCTGGAGCGCGAGAAGCTGTCGGCCTACAAAGCGATCTATCTCGTGAATCTGTCGCAGATCAGCCTGGAGCTGGCCGGCCAACTGAAGGGCTACGTGCGCGATGGAGGCGGGCTGGTGGTATTTGCCGGCGAGAGGGCTGACCCGAAGCAGTATAGCCAGGTGCTGGCCGATCCGAGCGACGCCCTGATGCCGGTGGAGTTTGGCGGGCTGCTGGGCAACGCCGACGACCACACGCGCTTCCGGCGGGTGGCCGAGGTGGATTATTCGCACCGGCTGCTCGCGCGGTTCAAGGGGGAAGGGATTTTCGGCGACGTGCGGGTTTACCAGAATATCGCGGCTAAGGTGGCGGGCAAATCGGCATCGGCGCTCATTTCGCTGGGCGACGGCTCGCCGCTGCTGATCGAGAACAGCTTCGGCAACGGCAAGGTGCTGATGTTTACCAGCTCGGCAACGGTCGACTGGTCGAACCTCCCGATCAGGCAGGCGTATCTGCCGTTGCTGCACGAGATCACCTACTACGTGAGCCGCAAGGAATCGATGAAGGAAAGCTACCTGGTGGGCAGCGCCGTGCGTCTGAATTTCCCCGCGGCGGCGGGCATAGTGCCGGTGGAGGTTACCGATCCGTCGGGCAGGGTGGTGGAGGTGCGGTCGCAGCCGCCGGTCGATTCGGCGCCGGGCACGAATACCGCCACAATCGACCGCACGAGCCAGCCGGGCATTTACACGTGGCGGGCGTCGGCGGCCAGGCAGGAGGCGCTCGATGGATCGTTTGCCGTGAACCCCGATACGGCGGAATCCGACCTGCTGCAGGCGGGCGATGCGGATGTGTACGCGGCGAGCGACTCGCAGAAGGTTTTTGTGGTGGCAACTATGCAGGAACTCGATGAAAAGCTGAAGGGCTTGCGCGAGGGCTTCCCGCTGATCGATTACTTCTTCCTGATCGTGCTGGGAATTGCGGTGTTTGAATGCTTCTTCTCTAATTGGCTCACGCCCGACGTGCCGCAAGACGTGAAGAAGAGCAAACTGGGGCTGGTGAGCACGCAGGCCGGGTAGGGCAATGCGCTTCGGGCGTCATACGGTGTGCTGATGGCGGCCTTTGGTGCCGGCGCCTGCCAATCGCTTGCAGGGTCGATTTGTTCGGCTTGGGTTTTTTCTTGACCATTGGCGGGGGCGTTGCTAAGATGATAACGCAAACAGCCGCTGGAGCATCCGATAATCTATCTGAAGACGGCGGGAGACCAGGCTGGCTGTAAGAGGACTACCCTGTGAAGACAGAGCAACGTGACGAGCAGTTTTGCAATGTGGTCATGTCTTTCGCGCAAGCGAAGGTGGCCTTTGAGGAGCTGCTGCACGAATACCGGGCAACATTGAAGATAGAATTCCCGAAGCTGGACGATTTCGTGGAGAACGTGCTGTTCACGTTGAAGGAGAATTCGCATTTCCTTTTCCGCAAGCCGGGCCAGAATGACGGTGTGAGCGAAGAGGGACTGTTCGACATCTCGGTCGGCTCGATCTTCCATGAGTTGATGAAGATCAAGGAGAACGTATACCAGCTCGAGCATTACGCGCCGATATACTCCGCGATGTCGAAGTCTGAGCGGCCCGATGCGCCGCCTTACGAGCACGCATTTCTCGAGGCGTTCCACAAGATCGTGCGCCGCGCCCGGCGAAGCCTGTCGTCGGACCTCACCAGCGCCGAAGAGCTCTTCCGCGACGCCGCCGATAACCTGAAGATGATGCTTCGCGGCCACGTGTCAAACATGCTGCTGCCGCGCGTGATCATAGAGAACGAAGAGATAATGAAGCGATGCTTCAAAGTGAATGATGTTGACAAATTGCTTTCCGAAATCTACAGTGGAAGGCTCGACGAGGCGCACCTGATTGCCTCGCGCGATTACCTCCAAGGCGGCTGGTATGACAAGGCGCGGCGCGAGGCGCAGCGTGTGCGCGAGATCGATCCCGACAACGTCGAGGCCGCTCAAGTCATCGCCAAGCTCAGTGGAAAGGGCGTGGCCGCCGGCAGAGATCGCTGAGGCGCCGGTCAAGAGTCCAAAGTCCAAAGTCCAAAGTCAATCACTCTTGGCTTTGGACTTTTTTTTACAGGCGGTATAAGAGCAGGGAGACGAGCACCGATGCCAGGGCGGCGTAGACGCCGGCGATGATGTCATCGAACATGATCCCCCAGCCGCCGGGCAGCGCCTCGCAGCGGTCGACTGGGGTCGGTTTTGCCACGTCGAAAATGCGGAAAAAGACCAGTGGAATGATTCCGGAGACCAGCGGGTCGAGCCTCGGGAAGAATATGAAGACTGGTGCGGTGCTCAGGCAGAGGCCGATGAATTCGTCGAACACGAAGACCTGCGGGTCCTTGCGGCCCCAATGCCGCTCGGCCCACGTGCCCAGCCTTATGCCGTAGGGTATGAGACCCAAGGCGAGCAGCAGCACAGCCACGCCCGCACCTGTCGATCCCAGCGGCACGCGAAGGATCAGGCAGAATGCCAGGCCGGCAAGGCTGCATACGGTTCCGGGGGCGGCCGGGCTGTATCCGGTATAGAAGAACGTGGCGATCAGCTCACGCGTCAATGCGAAGGATCCTTTTGGCCCGAATCACATAGACCAGCCCGGAAATGAGAGTCATGGAAACCGACAGATAAAGCACGCCGTCAACCACGGGCCAAATCCACCGGAAGCTGCTATTTGCCACGTACAGGATGGAGAATCCGACGGCGAAGTTTTGCGAGAGTGTTTTGAGCTTGCCCCAGTAATTTGCGCCGAAGGGGATGTTTCGCGATTCGGCGATGCTTCGGATTCCGCTCACGAGAAACTCGCGCGCCAGTATAAGCACCACCATCCAGGCGCGCACGCGGCTGTCGTCGGTGCCCTGGTTTTTGGCGAGCAGGAAGATCAGCGCGCCGCACACCAGGATTTTATCCGCAAAGGGGTCGGCCACGCGGCCGAAGTCGGTTACCATCCCGTACTTGCGGGCAACGTAGCCGTCGGCCAGATCGGTGAGCGCGGCCACGATGAACAGCAGCAGCGATACATTCTGGAGCACGACATCCTTGCTGGCAATGAAAACGAAGAAGATGCCCGTGAGCACCAGGCGTGCAAGCGTCAGCTTGTTTGGCAGATTCACTCGATCAGTTCTCCCTCCAGGTCATACTCGCGCGAGCCTGTTACGATGGCTTTTGCGAACATCCCGGAATCCATTGCCTTGCCTGAAAGATAGATGAGGCCGTCGACGTCGGGGGCGTCGCCATAGGTGCGGCCTTCCCAGAGGCGGCGATGCGCTTTCGATTTGCGCTCGACCACCACGTCGATCTTCTTGCCGATCATCGACTGAGCGAATTCGGCGGCGAGGTGCCGCTGGCGCCGCATTATAACGTCAAGGCGCTTCTGCTTCACCTTCTCGGGCACCTGGTCGGCGAAGTCGAAAGCGGGCACGCCTTCCTCATGCGAGTAGGCAAAGGCGCCCAGCCTCTCGAATTTCGTGGCCTCGATGAACTCGACCAGCTCTTCAAACGCCTCGTCGGTTTCGCCCGGCAGCCCCACGATTACGGATGTTCTGATTATGACGCCGGGAATCCTGCTGCGGATCCGGACGATCAGGCTCTCGATCTCGCGGCGGCCAACGATCCTGTTCATCCGGTGCAGCAGGCCGTCGTTGATGTGCTGGATGGGCAGGTCCACGTATTTCACGATTTTGCGGTTGCGTGCGATCTCGTCGATCACGTCGTCGCCCAGGTGTGCGGGGTGCGTGTAGAGCAGCCGGATCCAGTTGAAATCGAACTGGCTGACGGCCCGCAGCAACTCAACGAGCGAGGGCGAGCCGGGCAGATCGCGGCCGTAAGACGTGGTGTCTTGGCCGATGATGTTCAGCTCGCGCACGCCGTCGGACGCAAGCTCGCGTGCTTCCTCGATCACGTCGGGCAGTGGCTTGCTTCGCAGCGAGCCGCGGATGAGCGGGATCACGCAGTAGCTGCAGCAGTTGTTGCAGCCGTCGGTTGCCTGCAGGTACGAGTAGTGCTGGGGCGTAATGCGCAGCCTGCTGGTATCCTTGCAGATCACGCGGTCCTTGTGTGTAAAGAGCCGGCCGCGGCCGCGCAGGATTTCGCGGCACGCGGCTTCGATCTCGTCGGCGTCGGGGATTCCCACCAGCGCATCCACCTCGGGCACTTCGGCCGAGAGCGTGTTGCCCAGCCGTTCAACGAGGCATCCGGCGGCGATGACGCCGGCGCAGCCGTTCTTCTTGAGCTGGGCTACGTCGGCCAGCACGCGCTTGGATTCTTCGACGGCGTCGCCGATGAAGCCGCAGGTATTCACTATGATGATCTCGGCCTCTTCGGGCCGTTCGCACAGCAGCCATCCGCGCTCGACCAGCCGCCCGAGCACACGCTCGGTGTCGACGAGATTCTTCGGACAACCCAGGCTGATCCAGCACAGGGAGTGTTGTTCTTCGTATCGCATTGTTTTACTCGCGGTCTTTCGAAGGCTCGGCAAGGTCTTCGGAGTCGTCGCGATCGTCAAAAGGATCGGACAACGATGATGGGCCGTAGCCCTCGGGCCTGCCGTGTTGTTTTTCCCATTCTTGCAGTGTTGTCAGCACCTCGCGGGCTTTGCTGCCCTTGAAGGCGCCCACCAATCCTTCCGTGGCCATGTGGTCCATGAGCCTCGATGCTCTGGTATAGCCGATTTCGAGCTTGCGCTGGAGCAGCGAAACGGAGCCGCGCTGCGTTTCGAGCACAATGCGGCAAGCGGGCTCGTAGAGTTCGTCGTCGAATCCGCCCTCTTCCTCGTCGCTGGGCAATCCGCCCCAGTTGTCGAGATCGAGCTTGTATCTGCCGCCTTCCTTGTTTTGCTTCACGGCGCTCACGATGCGCTTGATCTCCTGGTCGCTCACGTAGGTGCCTTGCAGGCGGAGCAGGCCGGCGCTGTCGGGCGGCATAAACAGCAGATCGCCGCTGCCCAGGAGTTTCTCGGCGCCGTTGCCGTCGAGGATGGTGCGCGAGTCCACCTTGGATGTTACGTGGAACGCGATCCTCGTTGGCATGTTTGCCTTGATGAGGCCGGTGATCACATCCACCGACGGCCTCTGCGTGGCGAGGATGATGTGGATGCCCACGGCCCGCGATTTCTGTGCTAGCCTTGTTATCGAGCTTTCCACTTCCTTGGCCGAGCTTATCATCAGGTCGGCAAGCTCGTCGATGATGATCACCACGTATGGCAGGTGGAAGGGAATCTTGTCGTAATCGGCGTCGGGGCCGAGCCGCTTCTGAATCTCCTCCTCGCCGAGCGCGTTGTATTGCGTGATGTGCCGCACGCCTACGGCGCTGAGCATGTCGTATCGCTCGTCCATCTGCTTTGTAGACCATTCCAGTATCCACGGCGCACGCTTCATATCGGTTACCACCGGGCACAGCAGGTGGGGGATTTCCTCGAACGACGACAGCTCCACCATTTTCGGGTCGATGAGGATCAACTGCAGGTCTTCGGGCCGCTTGGTCATCAGCATGCTGATGAGTATCGAGTTTATGCAAACCGACTTGCCCGAGCCGGTGGCGCCGGCGATCAGCAGGTGCGGCATGCGGGCGAGGTCGTAGATGATCGGCTTGCCGGATGTGTCTTTTCCCAGCATGACCGGGATCATGTACTTGCCCTGCTTGTACTCCTTGGTGGCGACCAGTTCCTTCAGCCGCACCACCTCTCGGCTGGCGTTTGGCACCTCGATGCCAACGGTAGACTTGCCCGGTATGGGCGCCACGATGCGCACCGACGGCGCCTTCACGGCCATCGCGATGTCGTCGGCCAGCGAGGTGATCCGCGTAACCTTGATGCCCGGCGCGAGCGAGAGCTCGTAGCGTGTGATCACCGGCCCGCGGTCGATGTCTACCACCTCGGCTCCGATGTTGAAATCGGCCAGCGTGGTTTCGAGGATGGCGATGTTGTTTTCGATCTGAGCCTGCGCTTCCGACGTATCGTGGTATTCGGGGTCGTCCAGGATATCGAGCGGCGGCAGCGTGTAACCCTCGCCGGACTCGCGATGATCGGCGGGGGTCTTGGGCACCTTCAGCGGTTGCGTGGCTCGTTTGATCGATTCGCTGAGGCGCTGCTCGATCTTCTTTCGGGCTTCGTTCTGGCGCCTCTCGTCATCTTTTTCAGCCTTGGATTCGGGCGGAGGCGCGGGGGCTGGCGCTTGCTCTGCCAGCGGCATTTGGGGCACGCCGTCGGCGGCGTCGTCGTCCTCATTGGCCGCCGGCTGCGGCAGTGCAGGTGCTAGCGGCTCAACTGCCGGCGGGGCAGGGGAGTCTATCACCTTGGCGTGTACCAGCACGGGCGGGCGCTCGCGGCGGAAGCGGCCGAGGAACATGTCAACGTGCGGGCGGATTTTCTGCCATCCGGCCATTGCCGCCATGCTCACGTAATGGTCCAGCCCCAGGAAGATGAGGCCGAACGCGGCCGCCAGGCCTATTACGAGCGTTGCGCCGCCGAAGCTGCAGTAGTTTGCGAGGAGGTCGCGATAGTAGCATCCTATCTGCCCGCCCCATCCGGGGCCGTGCTCGGGGTAGCCGGGCAGCATTCCGAGGGCGGCGGTGACGGCGCTGAGCAGCAGGAGGGCGCCGATGGTTTTGAACCAGAGGTCTTCAACTCTCTTGCGAATGAGAAAGAACGCGCCCCATGTGGCCACGAGGGCCACTGCCATGTACGAGCCAAGGCCCAACCAGTCGAGCAGTGTGTTGGCCAGCGATGAGCCGATCTTGCCGCACCAGTTTGCAGCGCCCGCGGGGACGGGCCAATCGGTGTCGAGCTTGCTGTACGAGAGCAGGCTGATCAGCGTGAAAAGCGTGGCGGCTACAATGAGGCAAGCCAGAGCTCGACGGAAGATCGCCTTTTTGTCCATATCTAAACGTCCTGTGGCAAACGTCATTCTGCGGCCGTGAGGTCAATCGGGCGCAGACACACCGGATGAGTTTTCCCTTTTCCGCAGGCCGAAGAAAGTGACTCTGCCAACCGCCGTGAGGATGAGCGCGATGAGCGCGTAGCCGGTTACATCGGCGGCGGTGGCTGAAAACTGGAGGAACTTCTGCAGCCAGCCGGCAAACAGGATCGGTGCGTCGGCAAGAAACAACAGCATGCCGAGCGGCACCACGTAGAACGAGAAGACTCGCAGCGAAATTCGCCGCACCAGGCCGAGGAGCAGCTTGATGGCCAAGGCAGACGATATGACGCTGGCGACGAATCCTGCCGCCAGCACGAACGCGCCCGGACTGTCGGCCGCTTTGAAGAGCTTTGGCAGCTCGAGCACCGCCGCGCCGCCGATCACCGGGATTGCCATCAGAAACGAAAACCGCACGCAATCTTCGCGGCTGAGCCCGCGAAACAGCCCTCCGCTGATGGTCATCCCCGAGCGCGAGACGCCGGGCGGCAGGGCTATGGCCTGTGCTACACCTATCAGCGCCGCGTCGGTGATGCTTATCGATGCCACCGTGCGCTGCTTGCGGCCAAGGCGGTCGGACAGTGCCAGCACAATGCCTGTGACCATCAGCCCGATGCCGACAATGAGCATGCTCTCTTTGGCAGACTCGAAGTATTTCGCGAAAAACAGCCCTGCAACGCCCGCCGGAATCGTGGCGACTATCAGCGGCAGGATCAGCCGCCGCCTCGTTGTAAGCACCGACCACGCATCGCTCCAGAGCGTGAGCAGGATGGCAGTGACGGATGCAAAATGCAGAAGCACGTCGAACGCGGGCAGCACCTTCAGGCCGAGCAGTTTTTGCGTGATTGCCAAATGGCCGGAGCTGCTGATCGGCAGAAACTCAGTCAGGCCCTGGATCACGCCCAGGAGGATCGCCTGTAGAATTGTCATATCATACGGCCTAAATAGTGGACGAAATAAAGCTTGCAGCTTCAGAAAGCCGCCTTACATCTATATATCGTCAGAATCCGAAGGCAACCTTTAGAAAAGCGAAGTTTCACCGGGCGTGTCACGAGCCGGTGTGCCCGAATCCGCCTTCATTTCGCGATGTGGGGTCGAGGTTTTCGGTGGCAAGCAGCCTGGCCTGCACCACCGGTGCAACGACCATCTGTGCAATGCGCATGCCCCGTTTAACAACAAACGGCTCGGCCCCCATGTTCGCAAGAATCACGCCAATCTCGCCCCGGTAATCGCTGTCGATGGTGCCCGGCGAGTTTACTATGGTGATGCCGTGCTTGAGCGCGAGGCCGCTTCGCGGGCGCACCTGCGCCTCGTAGCCCAGCGGCAGCGCGATGTGGATGCCGGTGGGCACCAGCATGAATCTGCCGGGCTCCAGCGTGGTGTCGGCCGTCACGGCGGCGCAGAGGTCCATGCCGCTGGCCGCCTTGCTCATGTAGGCAGGCAGCGGCAGGTCTTTGCAGTCGTCCCGCTGCTTCACCCGCACCTCGACGGCCAGGTCGCCGCTGCGCCCCCTGAAGGCGTCTTTCAACTCGTCTCGAAGCTTGAGGTATTCCACGCCGGCCTTGTGGAGCACATCGCACGCGTAGCTATCTGTTACGGCGAGCAGCCCGAGGAAGAGGTGCTCGGTGCCGATGTGGTCGTGCCCGAGTGCTTCGGCCTCGGCGGCGGCTCTCTCGAAAGCCTGCCTGCAGTGGGCGTCCCACTGGGGCTGTGTGTCCGCCGGTACGGGTTTCTCGCCGGCGATAACGGTGTCGACCGCCTCTTTGATCTTCTCGCCGATGCCGGTTTTTTCGATGACGGTCGTGGCGAGATTCGGCCCGGTGTGCAGAAGGGCGTAGAGCAGGTGCTCGGTTTTTATTGCGGCGTGCTTGAGGCGGCGGGCGTGGCTGCCGGCAAGCTCTTTCACTCTTTGTGCCCGCTCGGTAAGTTTCTCGTCCATAATGTGCTCCTTTTGCTTTCCAGGTTCTGCAAGTGCGGCATCAACGGGTGGCGTCGATGATCCCGATCAGCTCGGTTGCGATGGCGTCTTTGGCGGCCGGGCCTATGGTGCGTATGCCGCCGTAGCGGGCCAGCACGTGCACTACCGATGTTTCGGCTGCGATGGCCGACGGATCGTTGAGCACGATGATATCGGCGTTCTTTGCGATCATCTTCTTGCGTGCGTTGGCCACGCCATCTTCGGCCTCGAGGGCAAACCCCACAATGAACTTGTCGCCCTTGCGGGCGCCGAGCTCCGCGAGGATGTCGGGGTTCTTCACGAGGGCAAGCTGAATGGCGTCGGGCCCTTTTTTCATCTTGCCGGCAATCCGTGCAGCGGGGCGATAGTCGGCCACGGCCGCGCACATCACTATTATGTCTGATTCCTCGAAACTTTTCAATACGGCATTCAGCATATCGAGCGCCGACACCACCTGCACTACCTCGGCGCCTCTGGGCGGTGCGAGATTGGCAGGGCCGGTTACCAGCGTTACGCGGTGGCCTGCGGCCACGGCCGCACGGGCCAGTGCATAGCCCATCCGCCCGCTTGAGAGATTGCTCAGGTAGCGGATGTCGTCGATATGCTCGCGGGTGGGCCCGGCTGTGATGAGGTAGTTCATGGTGTTGTGGATATAGGCCGAGGGATGTATAGCCGATGCTCAACCGGCGGCCGGCAATTCCTTGAGAACGGCTTCGAGGATTTCCGGCACGTCGGCCATGCGGCCTTCACCCTGCGTGCCGCAGGCCAGCCAGCCCTTGCCGGGGCCTATCTGCCGCGCGCCGCGCTCGATCAGCCGCCGGAGGTTTTCCTGCACCGCCGGCGATTGATACATGCGTTCGTTCATCGCCGGAGCGATGATCAGCGGCTTGCGAAAGGCCATAATTATAGTGCTGAGGGCGTCGTCGGCGATGCCATTGGCGATCTTGCCGATGATGTTTGCCGTGGCGGGCGCGATCACGGCCACGTCGGCCGCGTCGGAAATCGAAACATGATCCGCGCTATGCTCGCCCGGCCTCTCAAACAGGTCGGTTATCACCGGCTGGTTCGAGAGGTATTCGAAGGTGAGGGGGGTAACGAACCTCTGTGCCGAGCGGGTCATGGCAACGATCACCTTGATGCCCTCTTGCCTCAGCTTCGAGGTGAGATCGGCCGCCTTGTAAGCGGCGATCCCGCCTGTTACACCCAGCAAAACTGTCCCGGCTGCGTTCTGCATCACTCTGTCTCGATAGCATTTTCGAGGCGCGGCGTCTCGGCGGATTTGCCGGCCTCGGGCACACTCAGCTCGATGAACCCGCCGTCGATCTCTTTGAGAACCGCGTGCATCGGGTTCTTGTTGTCGTCGGGCACCAGCTTTCTCTGGCCGCGGTTCAGCTCCAGCAGGCGCTTCTGCACCAACGATGCCAAACGGAAACGCCCACCCAGGCGCTTCGCAAGTTCATGAATCTTGCTTTCGTCCATTACCAGCTACCTCCGGTGCAATGCCTCGCGTGATGCGTGGCATCGCTCTCAGGGAATGAGTTGTTCAAGTGCCAACGATAATCTTGCGTATTTGTTCGACGGCTTCGTCGAGTTTGTCGTTTACAACGGTAAATGCGTAGTCCGAGCGCCTGGCCAGTTCCTGCCGGGCGATCTCGAGCCTCCGTTCCATCGCCTCGGGGCTGTCGGTATTGCGCCCGCGAAGCCTGTGCATCAGCACGTCGGTGCTTGGTGGTGCGAGGAAGATGGTGATTGCATCGGGAAAGGCTTTCACCACCTGGGCCGCGCCCTGCACGTCGATGTCCATCACCACCGTTTTGCCGCGATTCACCGCATCTTCCAGTGGCTTTCGCGGCGTGCCGTAGAGGTTGCCCGCGTATTCCGCGTGCTCAACGAATTCGCCGTTGAGGATGCGGCGCTCGAATTCCTCCCGCGCCAGAAAGTAGTAGTCGTCGCCTTCTTTCTCGTTCTTGCGGGGGCGCCTTGTGGTGGCGGAAACCGACAACTGCACGTTTGAAAGCAGCTCGACGAGCCGGCGGCAAACGGTGCTCTTGCCGGTGCCGGAAGGCCCGGAGATCACCACTAGTTTGCCTTTTGGCGCTTTTGCAGAAGCTTCAGACATCACAGCTCCGCCGCGAGGTGCCGCCGCGCCTCGTTCATTCGATATTCAGCACCTGCTCGCGAATCTTGTCCACCGTGGTCTTTACCGCCGTCACTACGGTCGAAAGCTTCGGGTCGTTCACCTTGGCGCCCATAGTGTTTGCCTCGCGGTGCATCTCCTGGCCCAGAAATTCGAGCTGCCTGCCCACGGCTCCGCCGGAGCTCATTGTATCTCTGAACTGGTTGAGGTGCGAGGCCATACGTGCAAGCTCCTCGGCAATGTCGGACCGCTCGATATAAAGGACGATTTCGCGGGTGAGGTCCTGGTCGGTGAGTTGAATGTCGGAGCCTTCCAGCAACTGCTTGATGCGCTCTCGGAGGCGATCCTTATACTCGGCCAGCGACTGCGGGAGGCGCTCCCTGATCGTACCCAGCAGACCATCAACAGTGTCGAGGTGCGTGGCCAGGTCCTTTTGCAGTTCCTGTCCTTCCTTCCGGCGCATCTCGCAAACGCTGTCGATTGTCTTGAGTATCGTGGTTTGCAGCAACTGCCATAGCTTTTCGGTGTCGTCTACCTGCTCTTCGCTCTCGAGCACGCCGGGCAGGGTAGACAGGAGTTCAAGGGTTACGTTGTCTTCGAGGTCAAAGGCCTTTTTCAGCTTATCGAGCTGCTTGAAATAGCCCTTGGCGGCGTTGGCGTTGAAGGTGTAGCCGCCGGGGTTCGATGTTCTCGCGAATTTCACGTAGAGGTCGATCGTGCCGCGCGAGAAGGTCTTCTTCAGCAGTTTCTCGATTTCCGATTCGAATCGGCTGAGTTGCGGAGGCAGCTTGTAATGTGCTTTGAAGAACCTGCCGTTTACCGACCGTATCTCGGTTTCAACCGCATAATCATGGGCGGCGGATTCCGCCCGGCCGTAACCGGTCATGCTCATCAGCATATCGTGCAAATCCCTTGAGAAAGGTCGAGTTGCCTCGCCCGAGGGGCGAGCCGGAGAAAGGATGCCTGCAAGCAAATTCGCGCTGGTGCATCCGTGCGGGGGCAGGCCGCGCCGTTACTTGCTTGTGCTGTCGTCGGCCTTGGGTGCCTCCTTCGAATCTGCCGGCTTCTCTTTCAGATCGCCGGATTGCTTGTCGGAGTCTTCCTGCGTAACAGCGGGCTTGTCGCCCTCCAATCCCTTTTGCTTTGGCGTAATGATCGCGAGCGCGAGGGCAACAGCCAGGAAGAACGTGGCCATTACGGCCGTAACCTTGCGAAGAGGCGAGCCAACCTGGGCGCCGAAGGCTGAATCGGCCGCGCCGCCGCCGCCGAATGCACCGGTAATGCCGCCGCCTTTGCCCGACTGCAGCAGTATCGCGATCACCAGCAACGCCGCATTGATCAGGTAGAGGACAGTAACAATGGAGATGACGACGTTCAAGGTATCACGCCTCCTTAAAGTTGACGATTGCGGCAAAGGAATCGACATCGAGGCTGGCGCCGCCAACAAGGGCGCCGTCGATATCAGGCTGTGCCATCAGTGTCTTCACGTTATCGCCCTTCACGCTTCCGCCATACTGGATGCGAACGCCCTGGGCCACGTCGTCGCCGAACATCTCGGCGAGCAGCCGTCGGATCAGCGCGTGCACTTCCTGAGCCTGTGCGGGGCTGGCGGTCTTGCCGGTGCCGATGGCCCAAACGGGCTCGTAGGCGATCACAACCTTGGCCATATCTTCGGGCGTGAGGTTCTTGAGGCCGCCGCGCACCTGGGCAGAAACCACCTGCTGCGTCTTGTTCGCTTCGCGTTCCTCCAGCATTTCCCCCACGCACATTATCGGCACAACGCCATGCTTCATTGCAGCATGCATCTTCTTGTTAACCGTATCATTGGTCTCGCCGAAGAACTGCCTTCGCTCGGAGTGGCCGATGATAACGTGTGTGGCGCCCACGCTGAGGATCATCGGGGCCGAGATCTCGCCGGTGAACGCGCCCTTTTCTTCCCAGTGCATGTTTTGCGCGCCGCACACGAAGCCGGAGTCGCGGCAGGCATCTACGAGATCGGGCAGGAAGAGAGCCGGCGGGAAAAGCCCGATCTCCACGCCCTCAACGTCTGCGAGCTTGCGCTTCAGTCCGTTGGCCAGCTCGAGCGCGCCTTTGAGATCCTTGTTCATTTTCCAGTTGCCGGCGATGAACGGTTTACGCATTTACCTTCTCCGTGTGTAGCGGCTGCACTCCGTCTGCCAAAAAAGACGGGTGGAGGAATCTCGACAACAGAACCTTAATTTTACCATGAATAGGGCGTCATGTCAACGGAAAAAACGGGATTGGTCGGCCCGGGGGCCGGCTCACCCGACACCCTTGGCTGCCCCGGAGATGGGGATTCATGTAGCCGTACGATCAGCGGCGCACCGCCCTCACCACGCGCCTGGTCAGAACGAAGAGCAGCAGCAGGATAAACACGTTCACGCCGCCCACCAGCAGCTTGTGTTGCCTGATGAACGGGATTGCCGTGGCAATGGCTTCCGACTCCACCCTGTCTTCCAAGGCGAAAATGGCGGGCACCGAGCAGAGCCGCTCCTCTACTGTGTCGTTTCGCAACGTCATCAGCAGGGCGTGGTGGAATCCCAGGCTCCCCCCTTTCAGGCCGGCGCCCCCGCCGCCTGTGACGATGATGCGAAGCTTGCCGACATTAACGCTCGCATAGCCGTGGTAGTGCCCGGATATGAGGTAATCAACGCCATAGTGATCCAGAAGGGCGAGAAACTTGTCCTGCTGAGGAAGGGGTTCGTTCTTCCAGCCCATACTGAAATCGGGAGGGATGTGATTGAAGACGAATACCCGGTGTGCTCCGGCGGATTTCGCCTGCAACTCCTCTTCGAGGAACTGCATCCCCTTCGCGGCCTGGTCCGGGTCCAAGGGGATGTGCGCTACAATGAAAAGGTTGCCGCCCCGCATGAACGAGAACTGCGACGGCCCATAGGCTTGCTCCCAAGTGCTGATGGGAAACGCGGGGCCGATATCGTGGTTGCCCACCACATAAAAAACCGGGCAGTCGGTAATCATCTCGGTGGCCATCTCGAGCTGGAGAAACAGATGATCGCCTTTGGTACCGCGGCGAGCAATGTCGCCCACAAGAACAATGAATTCGGGCTTGAGAATCTTGATCTCCTCCATCAGCACCTCAAAAGTGCCGTAGCCCCGGGAATCGCCGGCTACCACGAAGCGAAGGTCCTGCCCATCCTGGGTGCCCGATGATGCCGTGCGGATGTTGGCGGGGCCGTTGCCGAAATGCGCTGGAGTATTGACCGACCTGGTTACGTGGTAGAGATACAGGCAGTAGAGCTGCCAGCAAATCGGCACAAGCAGCAGGACAATCGCCAAAACCTGCAGTGCCAGCAATGCCCGCGATCTTGAAAAGAGCCGTTCTCGCATGATGCAGTTCCCGGTGCCGGCCACAATATTGCCACGTTACGACCAACGAGAAAATAGCACAACCACACTTGGGAATCAAGGGGAATTCGCATGTCGAATCCGGGCGGGTCCGTAAACGATTCGTGGGCGCGCCGGGGTGGGTTCGGCAGCGGGCAACCTGCACGTGGCACGGGGGAGCAAACGAGTCGTGCTGGGAAGATGTCGAACGCGGGGCTTGGGTAGGGGCAGGCTGAGGCCCTGCTTCCGAGCAGGGGCACCGTCTTCGGTGCCCGACCGTCTTCGGTCGGCCGAATCGCCTGCCCGTCTGTATGGCTCAACAGGTGTGTCACCGGCGCCTGTACACTGCTACTCCTTCATACAGACGGGCGGGCAATTCGGCCGGCTCGGAAGCCGGGCACCGAAGACGGCGCCCCTTCGGGCCTCAGCCCGCTCCCTACAAAGAACGATGCGCCTCTCCGTGTACCTGACCTTTGGCTGCTGTGACTTTTATACGCGAATGCCCACGAATCTTTTACACACCCATCCGGGCGTGGTTGAGAGCGCGTGTTGGGAAGCGTAGGCAGATCGTAACACATGTGCAACATTCGGCGGCCGGTACCGGCATTTTTCCCGGAAATCCCCTTGCCGTTTGATGATCGTTGCGCTATAATACTAAGGATGAAAAGGCGCATACATGGTGTACCCGAATGGCCTCTTTTGCAGCCTCTGGCACGCCTTTTGGTGCGGCCTTGTGTGCAATGGCTTGCTGGTGAATTGCGTTCGTAGTGGTGGGCGCTACAGCCCCGTCACCCGCTCCATTTTCCATTTCTCCGAGTCGCGGGCTTTTTTCCCAGGAGCTTGTTTGGATGGAAGTACAGGTTGAAGAGATTGGTTCCTGCAAACGAAAATTGAAGATTCAGGTGCCGGTCGAGGACGTCAAGAGCAAGTTCGAGGAGAACTACGAGAATCTCAGAAAGAACCTTGAGCTGCCGGGTTTTCGCCGCGGCCGCGTGCCTAGGCGCCTGATCGAAAAGCGGTTCAGTGAAGACGTGTCAAAAGACGTCCGCCAGGCTCTGCTTGACGAGTCGTTCCAGAAGGCGCTGGAAGAGAAGGAACTGCAGGTGGTCGGCTCCCCCTCGTTTGAAGACGAGCAGGCCGAGTTTTCGGCCGAGCAGCCTTTCACCTACACCGTCACTGTTGAAATCCGGCCCACCTTCGAGTTGCCCGATTACACGGCGCTGAAGCTGATGAAGCCATCGGTGGAGCCGGCCGAGGCCGAGCTGACCAGCCGGATCGACTATTACCGCCACAGAATGGCCACCGTTGAGGCCGTGCAGACTGGTGCCGAGAAGAGCGATTACGTGGTGGTAAACCTCGACATCAAGGTCGGCGACAATTCCGTGATGAAGCGCGAGAATATGACGCTGGCCGTCGAGTCGAAGGAAATGCTCGGAATCGCGGTCGAACAGCTACAGGAGCTGCTTGTCGCAGCGAAAGCCAACGATAAGCGGTCGCTGACGGTAACCCTGCCCGATACCTTCCAGCAGGAAGAGCACCGCGGCGCACAGGCCGAGCTTTCGCTGGAAGTGAAGGACGTGAAGCGCCCGATTCTGCCCGAAGCGAACGACGAGTGGGCCAAGCAGATGGGCTTCGATTCGCTGGACGAATTCAGGCAGGAAATCGCCAAGCAGATCAGGCGGATGAAGGATTCGGAGGCACGCGAAAAGCTTCGCCTGCAAATCCGCGATCAGCTTTCCGAGATGGTGCCGATGGACCTGCCCGAGGCGCTAATGCAGCGCGTTTCCGAGGAAAACCTCCAGCGCCGCCGCATGATCATGCAATACCAGGGCGTGCCCGAGCCTGACATCGAAACCCGGATGAAAGAAGAAGGCGAGAAGGGCAAGGAAGACGTTGAAAAGAACGTGAAGCTGTATTTCATCTTCGATGAGATCGCGAAAAATGAAACCATTCTCGTTACCGAAGATGAACTGAAAGCGCGAGTGGACCAGCTAGCCGCAAATTACGGCGTGCCGCCGGAGCGGCTCTGGGATACGATGAGCAACGACGGGCGCCTCGAATCGCTCAGGAAGGAAATGGTAGACGAGAAAATCGTAGACCTCCTGATCGGCAAGGCGCAAGTTGAACAAGCACCGCCCGAAACGGCGGTGGAGGAAGGCAAGAAGACGGAGTAAACAAAGCTATGAGCGGAGAGATTTACAATAACCTGGTTCCGATCGTTGTGGAAACGTCGGCGAGGGGCGAGCGCGCGTATGACATCTTCTCGCGCCTGCTGAAAGAGCGCATCATATTCATCGGCACGCCCATCGACGACGTGGTGGCAAACCTGGTGATCGCGCAGCTTCTGTTCCTGCAGAACGAGAAGAAAGACGCCGACATCAACATATACGTGAATACCCCGGGCGGCTCGATCAGCGCGGGGCTGGCCATCTACGACACCATGCAGTACGTGAAGCCCGACGTATCGACCACCTGCATTGGAATGGCAGCCAGCATGGGCGCCGTGCTGCTTGCCGGCGGCACACGCAACAAGCGCTACATCCTCCCCAACGCTCGCGTGATGATCCACCAGCCTTGGGGCGGCACGCAAGGCACCGCGTCTGACATCACGATCCAGGCTGAAGAAATCCTGAAGGCAAAGAAGCGGATTCATCATATCCTCGCCCATCATACCGGCCAAGACCTCGCGAGAATCGAGAAAGACAGCGACCGCGATTTCTACATGTCGGCCGATGAGGCAAAGGATTACGGCATAGTGGACACCGTCATCAAACCGCTTAAGGAGTAGTGCCTTGAAGGATCGGCGGACAACCAAGAGGCTTACCGACATCTGCGCGTTCTGCGGAAAAAACGCGAGAATGGTGGAGCGGATGATCCCTGCTCCGCACGGCATCTGCATCTGCAACGAATGCGTTGAGCTGTGCAGCGCCATTCTGGAGGTAGAGAAGGAGCGCGAAGAATCGGCCGAAACTTTCCGCAAGAAAAAACCCATTGCACCCGCCGAAATCATGCGCCGGCTCGATGAATACGTGATCGGCCAGGAACAAGCCAAGAAATACCTTGCCGTAGCCGTGCACAACCACTACCGGCGGCTCACCTGGAGCGGACCGGCCGGCGACGTGGAGCTCGACAAGAGCAACATCCTGCTGCTTGGACCCACCGGCTCCGGCAAGACACTGCTGGCACAAACGCTCGCGAGAGTTCTTGACGTCCCTTTCGCCATCGGCGACGCCACCACGCTCACCGAGGCCGGCTACGTGGGCGAAGACGTTGAAAACCTGCTGCTTCGCCTCATACAGGCCGCCGACTACGACATCGCCCGCGCACAGAAGGGCATCATATTCATCGACGAGATCGATAAGATCGGCAAGACATACAACAACGTTTCCATCACCAGAGACGTTTCCGGCGAGGGCGTGCAGCAGGCGCTCCTCAAAATGCTCGAAGGCACCATCGCAAACGTGCCCCCCCAGGGCGGACGCAAGCATCCCGAGCAGCAATACATACAGATCGACACCTCGCGCATCCTGTTCATCTGCGGAGGAACCTTCACCGGCATCGAGGAGATCATCAGCAAACGCATCGGCCGGCAATTCGTCGGGTTCCAGGATGGCAATGACATCCCCGAAGACAAGGCCAAGGGCGCATTGCTGGCACGCATAGAAACCGAAGACCTCATCCAGTTCGGCCTCATTCCGGAATTCGTTGGCCGCCTGCCCATCATATGCCCGCTCACGCCGCTCACCGAAGACGAGATGATGCGAATCCTGCTCGAGCCCAAAAACGCCGTGATTAAGCAGTATCGCAAGATATTCGAGATGGAAAACGCCAAGCTCAACTTCAGCGAGGAAAGCCTGCGCGAGATCGTTCGTAGATCACGCGAGAAGAACACCGGCGCACGCGCCCTCAGAGCCGTGGTCGAAAAGCTTCTGCTCGATACCATGTTCGATCTGCCTATGCGGCAGGACACTCGGCGCTACGACGTCACGCCACAAATGGTCATGGGCCTGCAGGAGATCGTTCCAACCAACATCGAAGACTGCCGCGACAGCGCCTGACGCAGGCGGAAGAAGCACCGCATTAGCCGTGACAGCAGCGCCGCGGCAGACGCACGTAGAGGATCATCATGCAGCAGAGAATCGATCAGCTCCGGGCGGTCTTCGCAAAAACTTACGGCACCACGGCCAACCTCAGAATCTCGCGAGCACCCGGGAGGGTGAACCTGATAGGGGAGCACACCGACTACAACGACGGTTTTGTGCTCCCCATCGCTATTGATAGAGACGTTTTGCTCGCGTTCCGGCCAAATGGCTCGCGTACGGTCAACATCCACTCCGTCAATTTCAACCAATCCGTTTCGTTCAGTCTCGATGACGAAGCACCGGACCCCGCGGTGCAGTGGCTTCGGTATCCGTTTGGCGTGGCCAAGGAGCTGCAGAAGCACGGCTGCCACGTGGCCGGCATCGACGCCGCCATCGAGGGCAACGTGCCGCTGGGCGGCGGGCTGTCGTCCTCCGCCGCCATCGAGGTCGCCTTCGCGCTGGCCTTCGCCGATGCATCCGGCAGCGAATTCGACCGCCTCACACTCGCCAAGCTCTGCAGGCTGGCCGAGCACAACTACGCGGGCGTCAAGTGCGGCATCATGGACCAATACGTCAGTCTCTTCGCCGAAAAAGACAAGGCCGTGTTCATCGACTGCCGCAGTCTCACGCACGAGCTTGTGCCATTCCGCACCGACGCCGTGAAGCTGGTGGTATGCGACACCGGCGTGCGCCATTCGCTGGCCGCCTCGCAATACAACATCCGCCGGGCGCAGTGCGAGGAAGGCGCGGCCTTCTTTGCCGCCAGAATCCAGAACGTGAAAAACCTGCGAGACCTCTCGCCGGCCGACATCGAGGTGTTTGCCGCCGAGATGGAATCGCCCGTCCTTCAACGCTGCCGCCACGTCGTAACCGAAAATGCTCGCACGCTCGAAGCCGTGAAATCGCTTCGCAGGAAGAACGCTCATCAGTTTGGCATCCTCATGTCCGCCTCGCACGACAGCCTCAAGAGTGACTACGAGGTAACCTGCAAGGAGCTCGACCTGATGGTGAACCTCGCCGATGAACTGAAGGGCGTGTTTGGTTCGAGGATGACCGGCGGCGGATTCGGCGGCTGCGTGATCAGCCTTGTAGGCGTCGAGCACGTTGATGCCTTCTGCAAGGCCATGGCCAAAGGTTACGAGGCCGCCACCGGCATTCATCCCAGCATCTACGTGGTAGCGGCCGAGCAGGGTGCACAGATCCTCTGACAATCCGGGAGAACACCGATGAGCAGCGTGCTGAACGCGATACAGAGAGCGATTCGCGGCGATCACCTCACACGCCAGCAAGCTATTGACGCAATGCGTGAGATCACCGAAGGCAAAGCGACCGACGCCCAGATTTCGTGCCTCATCACCGCGCTGCGAATGAAAGGCGAGACGCCCGACGAGATCGGCGGGTTTGCTTCGGTGATGCGCGAGAAAGCCACTCGCATTCACTGCGAGCACCCCGTGGTGGTGGACACCTGCGGCACGGGCGGCGACGCATCCGGCACGTTCAACATCTCCACGGCGGCGGCTTTGATCACGGCCGGCGCCGGCTTCAAGGTGGCCAAGCACGGCAACCGCTCGATGACCAGCAAGAGCGGCGGCGCCGACGCGCTGATGGCCCTGGGCGTGAACCTCGACGTAACGCCCGAAACCGTTTCCCGCTGCATCGACGAGGCGAACGTCGGCTTCCTCTTTGCGCCCAAGCTTCACGCAGCGATGAAATACGCGGTGAAGGTCCGGCAGGAAATCGCCGTCCGCACCGTGTTCAACATCCTCGGCCCGCTCACCAATCCCGCCGGCGCCAGGCACCAGGTGCTCGGCGTCTTCAATCCAAACCTCGCCGATGTAATGGCCGAGGTGCTGAATTCGCTCGGCAGCGTGCACAGCTTCGTCGTGCACGGGCTCGACGGCCTCGACGAGATTTCGACTACCAGCGCCACGTACGTGGCCGAGCTGATCGACGGCAAGGTGCGGTCGTACCAGATTCAGCCGCAGGATTTCGGAATCAAGACGGCGGCCATCGCCGAGCTGCGCGTGGAATCGCCGTCCGACAGCGCCCGCGTGATCCGCGAAATCCTCGCCGGCCGGCGCGGCCCCTGCCGCGACATTGCCGTGATCAACGCCGCAGCCGCGATTGCATCGGCCGACCCGCACGGTAAGATCGCCGACTGCCTCGCCGCGGCGGAGGATTCCATCGATTCCGGCCGCGCCGCCAAAGCTCTGCAAAAGCTCATTTCGATCACCAACACCCCTTAGCTAGAGCGTCTGTGAAAAGCACCTGTCTTCTCACACAGCCTCTTAGCGCTCACGCGCTCAGGTGTCGGCGTCGATCCGCTCGTATTTGAAGTATGTGCTTAGGGTGCCGGAGATGGCTTCGCGAGCCTTGAGGAGGAACAGCG
>Ga0307379_10002020_pt1 | contig 30830 bp, 48 predicted proteins | sample UN2MG_FD_202237 | JGI IMG/M metagenome (GOLD analysis project Ga0307379, IMG submission 202237) | Soil microbial communities from Risofladan, Vaasa, Finland - UN-2 | ecosystem: Environmental > Terrestrial > Soil > Coastal area > Acid sulfate soil | place: Finland: Risofladan, Vaasa | collected...
GATATGTTGGCCCCGGAGAGGTCGGCCCCGGAGAGGTCGGCCCGGGATATGTTGGCCCCGGATATGTTGGCCCCGGATATGTTGGCCCCGGACAGGTCGGCCCTGAACATGTAGGCCCCGGACAGGTTGGCCCCGGACAGGTTGGCCCTGAACATGTAGGCCCCGGACAGGTCGGCCCCGGACAGGTCGGCCCCGGATTTTATCGCCGCCTCGACGCACAATCGAAGCGATTCAGCTTTCAATGAAAAGATAACCGAACCCGTGAATCTATTTTTAATCTCGAATTTCATTATTGCTTATACCTCCCCTCCTAACTGAATCGGGTATTCGTTTTTGAAATAAATGATAAACCTTCCCTCAACCCCCACCCGCTCGATCCGATAATTGCCGTATTTCATCCTCGCTTTTTTCAACATGTACCGCTGTTGAGACGTCACCGCAGGGTGCTCAAAATGCCCCGGCGGGTCGATTACGTTGATCCAGTAGATCCATATCAGGCCGGTGACCAAGCCGATGACCAGGGCGAACACGAGGATGGCGATGATCAGGCGACGGATCATGGCAATTTCTCCATCTCAATCCTCCATACCCAGTCGTTGCGCTCCCAGGAGCCGGGGTGGAGGGAGTTCCAAAGATCAATAAACAGTTTTCGTTCTTCGCCTGCATATCGGATATCAATAAAACCCTCCGATAATGCCTCATCATCCGTGATCTCCTGCACCCGCTCCGGCCTCACCGAGACGATCAGGGCGTGACTTCGGGCGGCCCAGGCTGGCATGAAGCGGGGGGATCGCCAACGACCTGCTGATTCAGGTTTATCGACATCGCCATAATCTTTGGCTTTGTAATAAACCGGCTTTCTTCCCGCGATGGGAATTTCCGATGGGGGTAGATGATCATATTTCTTATCGACCGCCCACGTCTCTCTGATATAGACCGTCTCGCCGGGGCGGTAGCGACATTTAATAGCATCATCTTTGCGGCGTCTGGTTTTGCACAAAACCCAAATGCCCTCATTCCCCTGTCCCTTAAAGATACGAAAGGATTCCGGTGAATTCATCGGCTGTGGGTTCATCAGCCTCCGCGCGACGGTCTTTCTCCCCTCCATCCACGCCCTCACCATCGGTCCGCTGAACGGTAAGCCTTTCATGAGCGATAACCCGCTAAGACGATTTTTTTGGTTTTGTGGAGGATCTTATACTCCCGATCCCTGGGAAGATTGTATTCCCGGAAGACGTCTTCCCATGCCTTCAAGTCTTCTTCAGAGCATCGTATGAGGATTTGCTGCGCCTCAGATCGCAACAGTGCAGTCCCCCGGAATCGTCCAAATAACGTCTTATTCAGCTTCTCGACTACGATCTCCCCGATACGGCGATCTTCCGTCGTGGGTTTTGGTTTCATTTGATTCTCCTTGCTGCTGCGGCATTTAATGCATCGCACCCTTTCCCGGTGATCTTGAAATATGGATCAGGGACGAATGATTTATATCCTGCCTCTACCATGAGACCCGCCTTAACTAATTCCTGCATGTCAGGACTATTCCCACAAAATAAACCGTTGGCCGTCCTGTGGCATGTATGGTCCAATATATCAATTTGTTCACGATTCAATTCCTTGCTTGTCATGTCGCCACCGCCGCACCATACGCATCCTGGTAGATCAATGATTTCAGGATCTCGTGCCGTGGGCAGAAGATCCGGGGCATAATGTGGGGCTGCTTTTCCATCTCGACGGTGTGCAGATTATGGCCGTCCGGGCAGCGCGGGCATTTCGCTGCCACCTTGTAGACGATCCGGTCCTTCAGCAACGGCCCATAGAGTTCGCGTCTGACCGTATACATCCGGGCGCGGACCTTACCCTTCAGCCGCTCATATGAGCACTCCGGGCAGGTTATCTGGCGGCCCTTTGCGCCGAAGGCTTTTCCGCATTCGTTCCCATTGAATCCTGGGCATGTTTTTGTCATGGCGTTGCCTCCCGCCCTTCCTTATAGGCAAGCCCTCTTTTGCGTCGCCATTTTGCCGCCTGTCTAACAAGGCCAAGATCCTTATGCTGTGTGTGCGGAAGTCCTACCCTCTCGCACGCCTTTAGATATTCCTTATCCCCGCTTATCGAAAATTCACGGTTTGTCATGTTAATGCCCTCCACAAATCTGTATTTCTAAAGATGGTTGAAATGGTCTTTCAAGTTTCGCCTGTTTTTGAATGTTCTTTTTTGCCTCCAGTGGTTGCAAGTTTTTAAGCGCCCAGCACCGCTTAAAATCTATGTCTTCCGGTGTTGAAAAATTAAATACAGAGATGGGGATTTTATGATCGATATGCCAGTAGGAGCCATAGTTTTCCCATGTCATTCCGGGCTTGAATTGTTTTTCGAGGTGCCGCTTTAGTTGATTGGCGGTATATCCGGCGAGCAATTCCCAGTGGCGCCCAGCCTTTTCACCACCCCGCAATGAAGAACGCATCCCGAGAGAGATTGAGGCCGACGCTCTTATATATGGCTTGCTTCTCTTTTTGAGAGATTTTCTCCTGTCTTGTGCTTTCGCCATCTCGGGATGTTTCTTCCGCCACTCAGCACCGAAGAGGGGGTTTTTAAGATAGCGCTTACGTTGACGTTCCTGATGACTTTCCTTGTTTTTGGTGTACCACTCCCTGTTGTACTCGGGATTTTTTAGCTTCCATGCTTGATGCATTATTGATTGGCAAGATCTGCATCTGCTCCAGCACCGTCCATTCCGCTCCTTCCGCCTATAAAATTCCGAAAGCGGTTTTGTTTCCCCACACACAGAACATTTTTTTTCGTCAGTCATGGCTATACTCGCTACCGTATGGAATATTCATAAACCCCGTTATTGTTGATAGGGTAGCAGTGAAGTTGGAAACCGTAGGGCTTCAGGAATTTTCGGATCTCGCTTGCGCGGCCAGTCGAGTTAGGGATCATCGGTCCGCCCAGGCCAAATATGATATCTAGGTTTTTCACCCGGCCATACCGAGCGAGGCGGCTGTAGATACGGTAACGCTGTGAATTGGTTTTATAGGGGTTAGGTGGGAGCGGTCTGCTGGTTCGTTCCCATGAGTGGGGCGCGGGCAATTTCCCGTAGGCTGTAAAATCAAAACCGGTCTGCGTCATGACGTCACCTCCCCTTTAACCCGATCTCTACTAAATCCTTCTCACCCACTACCTTACATCTATGAAGTCTTATCTTTCCGTCCGTTGCCGTAGGGATCGCCGCAATGTCTTTTGCCGTAAATTCTACAATTAGAATTCTGTAGCCTTCACGCCAGTCCTTCATGCACCAATCCAGCGTAGCGATATTGATACCCGCCGCGCATTGAAGAGTGTCGTCCATGTTAGCGTTGTCAACCGATACCGTCGTTCCCGTGAGATATTTCACCCCACCGTTATAAATGCCTTCCAGTTCGGCATTTACGAGTTTATATGCGCGGATTTTACCTGGCTGGTCGAGAAGCATAAGGAGCGGAGTGCATCGACTTTTATCGATTCCCTTCGCCCCGGACAGGTTGGCCCCGGATATGTTGGCCCTGGATATGTCGGCCCCGGAGAGGTTCGCCCGGGATATGTTGGCCCTGGATATGTTGGCCCCGGAGAGGTTCGCCCGGGATATGTTGGCCCCGGATATGTTGGCCCCGGATATGTTGGCCCCGGATATGTTGGCCCCGGACAGGTCGGCCCCGGATATGTTGGCCCCGGATATGTTGGCCCCGTAGAGGTCGGCCCCGGAGAGGTTCGCCCGGGATATGTTGGCCCCGGATATGTTGGCCCCGGATATGTTGGCCCTGGATATGTTGGCCCCGGACAGGTCGGCCCCGGATATGTTGGCCCGGGATATGTTGGCCCCGGACAGGTCGGCCCCGGACAGGTCGGCCCCGGATTTCCAGGCAGCTTCAACACATAATTTCAGTGATTCCGTTTCCAAAGAGAAAATAACCGAACCCGTAAATCGGTTTTTGATTTCATATTGCACGGCTTACCTCCCCTTTAATGTGTCAAGATATGATAGATCCCCGGTAAGACGATCCAGCAGAACGCGAGGCCGCAGCTTATGATCGCCACCCATCTTATGATGTACTCCGCGCTTTCCATGAATCGCTCGATGCTTGTTTGCTCTGTGATCATGACGTCCTCCTTTTAATGTGGGGCGTCGTGCAGACCGCCCCGACCTACTACTGGCCGCTGCTCAAGGTCCGGTGAGCTTGCCGGGATCTGAGGATACTTTGCCGGGGGCCTCCTTTCTTGTTCGAGATATTGCCGCACCGTCGCCATGTCTTTTTTCTGCCACGCCAGCCCGTATTCGTATTTACTTATTTCCCCGCGTGGCTTGCCCATGAGTTGATCGATCCGGGCTTCCAGGGCGTCTATGCGGTTTTCTAGGGCTTCATAGCGGGTCACTGCTATCCCTCTTCCTCAACTTCCGTGAAGGCCAGTAAAGCCGTAATTTTGGCGCAGCTCTGCATGAGTTCATGACGTTCTTCCCGGCTCATGTTTACCGATAGAGTCCTTCGCATCTGCGGCAATAGTGGGCGAATTGGTTGAGCAAGGGGACGCAGTGCATCGAGGGTGGAAACTATCCATCTTGAATAGCGGTCGAGTTTTACCGCATTGGCATCGTCTTCAAGCCATTCTTTATTGATGAGAATGTAGCCATCTTCGGTATGGATGATAGGCTCGTTATCTTTCCGAAGGGATTTGATTTTACGTTTAATCGTTTCTCTTTTTACATTAAAATAATCTGCAAGTTGTGCGGCTGTTAAATGATTGCCTTTTATCTCCTGTTTAACTTCTTCCGGTGTGACTTTTACTCGGGTATCTGGTTTTTCGTCGTCCATGCGAATACCTCCAATCGTTTGCGGATGATTATGGCTTTCGCCGTTGCCTCCCTGAACGCTGCCTCATGCCAATCTTTCGGCGGCTTCTGGGGAAGGGCATGAATACACTGGTCAAGGGCGCTGATATAAAGCATCTGTTCGGGTGGGTACGCCTTCCTGAGTGCTTCCTTTACGGGGGCCGCCGCCGCCTGCCGTTCCTTTTCTTTTTCATAATGGATTGCGTTCAGGACGGCGGTTTTGGTGGGGATGTCCTCGTTTTCTCGCGCCTGAGCCTTGATCTTGGCGACGATTTCGGGGTTGTCTTTGATGGTGCGGGCGTGTTCTAACTTCTTTCTCGTCATCCCAAGTCTCTCGTACTTCGGCGGCTCCCCGGAGGGGGACGAACCGCCTCCTTTCCCTCCTGCGATAGATCGTGCCGGGAGTTCCTTTTCTGCCAGTTCACCGATCCGCGCCTCAATATCGAGGAGCATTTCCCCGGCGTCCTGGCCGTCCCTGAGCGTCGCCTTCCGTTGCGCCTCAGTCATGCCGAGCTGATCCATGAGTTTGATCTTGGTCTGGTAGAACCTCACCGCCGCCTGTCCTATAAACGACATCGGGACAAGCTCCTCTGATGTAGCCGGTAACAATCTGTTTTGAGTGATAATCTTGAACATTTCCATAGCTTCTTCCCCTTCCATTTGGTCTGTCATGCTGTCCCCTTTCTCACCGCTATGTCTTTGATTCCTTTAATGTATACATCTCTGAAATCTTCCGCCCTAAATGTTTACCATTGTCAAACAATTGTATACGTGACATGTTAAAAAATTTTGGTATCATCGTTTCAAAAGGTCGCGCAGTTCAACCCGACCTTTGCTCTGGATCAGGAGAATGGTTTTGTAATCGTCAAGGAAACCCTTTATCGCGTACTCTTGGAGGAGCTCAGAAATGCCGACACCCTTAGCGATGCAGACGGCCTCAAGGTCAGATTTGAATTTTTCGCCCACCCGGAAGGAAACGAGGGCTTGTTTTTTTTCATCTTCGACAGGTAAATGCGGATTCGACCAATCAAGTTTGACCTGTGTCGCCATGCTGGACCTCCTATTCTTTCGGCCAAATTGTCTGCACGTTCGTTTTCAGGTGCGTCGCGATCTCCCGGAGACGGTATTCCGGTGTAGCCGTGTAAACGATTTCGGAGAGATAAACCTTCCCGATGGGCGGATTCATCCGCTTTCCGAGAGATGAAAGGGTGAGGTCATGAAGACGCAGTTTGGAAAAAAACACATTTCGCTTGACTTTTCGGGAGACTTTGGGTTTATTCATTTTTTATTGTCCTTACTTTGTTTAGTAGGAGAAGCTTTTAAGGTTTCGGCGATGTTCTTGATTATGCACAGAAGGCGGACAAACAGCCCCGCTCCCGGCGTGGCCTTGATGGTGTAATAATGTTCACCGTCATATTGAGCGAACGGTATTTTGTTGATTCTTGCTTGGGCGTCTTCTTTGGACCATGCGGGAATATCGAACCCCCACCACGCTCCATCGTGATAGTATTGAAACATATACCGTCTCCACTTTTTACCATTATCAACACCACAAGGAGGGCCTAAAGATGGAATTTCATGTTTACAAGGACACCTCGAATCAGTGGAGGTGGCGCTTACGCGCGCAAAACAACAAGAATATTGCAGTGTCAGGCGAGGGTTATTACAACAAGCAGGACTGCCTGGACGCGATTGCTCTGGTAAAACAGTGCGGTTCTGCTCCGGTGAAGGAAGATTAGGATTTGAATCTGGGTGGAGACGGTTCATTTCTTCGGTAGATTCTGGCATGGCTTCCTCCTGATTAGGTTTGGGTTACTTCGTTAGGTGGAGATATACACGATCGCAAATTATATGTCAAGCAAAATCTACAATCGCAAATAATTAATTTTATGGCTACTAAAAACCTTGATTTCACTGATAAATTGGAAAAGTTACTCTCCGACATGGAGGTTGATAAGAAAATATTTTGTAAAAATGCTAAAATAAATTATTCTACATTCATGACATATCTCGCTCCTGGAAGCCGGGGGCGCGTTCCTGAGTGGGATCAGTTAGTCAAGATTGCGAAGGCGTTAGAGAAAACAATAGATTGGCTTCTCACCGGTATTGATCCGACAAACAACACATGCTCCGTCAAATGTGATGAAAAACTCCGTCGGCTATGTGCGCGTGTGAAAAAGGTCATGGAGCCTGATGACGGATTCTCAAAGGCGCTGAAGGCAAATATTTATGCATTCGAGGAGTCGGCAGACATGAAAAAGGAGATTCAGAATATTAAACTGACATCCACAAAGGGTCAAGATGGCGGTATGCCGCAAGAACCGGCAAGGTCTACCGCCAAAAAACGGAAGGCCGGGTGATCTACCTGAGTTTTCCGGCGCGTTATGGGTCATCGGATATCAAAAAGCTGGAAACGTGATTTATTTGTGAAAGGAGGTTGACAAATGAAAATGATTCTTGCTGTTTTCCTGAGCATGCTCCTTATGGGGTGTGCCGGAATGATTACAAGGTGGGATTGCGCTTCATCGAATTGTCTATCGAAAGATCGAGCATCCAATAAATGCCTCGCCCAAGCAAACGCCGCATTTTCCAAAAACAAACGCCTAATCTGGGAGCAATGTATGAGAGGGGAAGGGTTTAGGAATCGGGTTTGCGAGCCCCATGAAAGACGCGATCCGGACTGTAAAGTATTTCACATCTTTTAAGGAGGGTTAAGATATGAGAAAAGCAGCAATTCTTTTTTTCTTACTCATCCTGATTTCATGTGGGGGAGGCGGGGATGATGCCGACCCCACGAAGCCACAGGCCAAGTTCGATATCACATCCGTTGTGAAGACGATGACGAGCTATGACCGACCTTCGTTGATAATAACGGTGGAAAACACCGGGGAGGCGACAGGGTATAATGTTTCTTGTGATGCCCATGCCCGAAACGCAACGGGCACGATAATAGATACGGCATCGGCTTTTTTTGCGGGTCTGGGGAATATAGCGGTCGGCGAAACAGCATTGAACGAGGCGGTTTTCTTCAGCCTCAAATCGCATAATGATTATGTTACCTTGACTTATGACTGTTCGTGGCTAACGATGTAAGAAATTAACCCATGTCCCTCGAACATCAGGTGAAAATAATGCTTGACAAACGAACAGAACTTTGTTTACTTATGAATCAGCGGGCTGGTGAGGCTTCCAGAACTCGGAGCCAGGGGCGAGACAAAAGAAAGATTTCTGTCTCGCCCCTTTCTTTTATGCGTGCCCCCGTAGCTCAACTGGATAGAGCGCCAGTCCGCTAAACTGGGTGCTTCGAGTTCGAGCCTCGACGGGGGCACCACTCTTGAAATACTGTGATTTACTTGTGAAAGGAGGGCATTATGGTTAAGATTATCTTGATATTGATCATTTCCTTTGGCCTTTCCGGCTGCACCACCTATGAGGGAGCCGCCTATATTAAAAAAGACCTTGATAACCTGGCGTGTTCAAGAAAACCCGCGCCAACGAGTATCGACATAAAAACGGCAAAAGTAGATTGCATAAAAGATGTTGTTGATGAGGAATTTTTTAAGGGTGGCGCATCAATTATGGTCGTAGATAGCATAAGGGGTGTAAACCGATATAGATATGCTAGCTGCATGGACTATAAGGGATACTTTTGCACTTGGTAAGAATAATTAACCATGTCCCTCGAATTCCGCAAATCCCGCTGGTACGTGATCTATCGCCCCGACGGTCGATATGGAAGGCGGGTCCGCGTGCCGGTTCCTCCGGACACGGACCCGCAGGGCTGGCACGACGATTTCATCCGCGAGTGGAAGGAAAGCAAGGCGGGTAGTCAGGAGATCCGGGCGCTCACCGGCCTGACCATCAGCCAGCTCTGGCCCGAATATCTTCAGTGGTCCGAGCTCCATCACGCCGCGACCACGCATCGGGACTTGGTGAACGTCGGGCAGTATATCAAGAAGTATATCGGTCAGTACGACGCAGAGGGGATCGGGCCGCACCATGTGCAGGTGTACCAGCGGTTACGGACGGAGGGGGCGGGGAGGGCGATCAATCGAACGGTCAATAAGGAGATCAATTATTTGATGGGGATGGTCCGCTGGGCCGGGCGGCAGGGGCATATCACCCCGCGCCGGCTTATCCTTGACATGCTGCCGTACAAAAAACCGCTCCCCCAGGTGCTTACAGCGGGGGAGGTTGAGGCGCTTGTGGGGGCCGCAAATCCTTTTTACCGCGCCTATTTATTGGCCCTCTACGCGCTCGGGCTCCGGTCCATCGAGATGCGCAATCTGAAATGGAAAGACGTGAATTATGAGCGCGGCGTGGTGAACATGGTTCAAAAGGGAGGCTCTACAAAGAGTCTTCCGATGGGCGCGGCTCTTTCATCGGCTCTGCAGGAGATCGCCCCGCCAGCGGCCAACCGTGAAGCCGGGTGGGGGGATTCACCGGTATTTCGGAATCCGAGAACAGGGAAGGCCATCGTGAACGTCCGGCCTGCTATCAAGCGGATTGCTAAACGAGCCGGGGTGAATAAATGGGTCCATCCTCACATGCTCCGGCACTCATGCGCCTGTCATATGATGGATGCTGGCGTCAATCTTCGCATAATTCAAACATTCCTCGGGCATGCGAGCATCCAAACAACTGAAATTTATACCCATGTGAGTATAGAGAATTTAAGGGCGGCGCAAAGGCTTATCAGTGGGGGGATTGATAAGATAAAGCCTCCCGCCCGCGACAATATTTTCCGGTTCCCTGCCAGAGCGAAATAATCCCACCACATTTTAAGTTATATTTGAAATTGATGCTTGACATTAAATTGTAAAGGTGTATATTGGAATCAATGAAACGAAAGGAGAAAGTGAAATGACATATAAGTTACAATATTATATCGAAAAAGATATCCCAATTCCTGAAGTGCAAGAATTTCTTTTCCCACTCAGAGAAATGGAGATAGGGGATTCTTTTTTCGTACCGATGCTGGATTGGCTTTCGATGGGAGCGATTGGCGGAAAGCATGGTTTTTGGGAAATCGTTCAATATGAAGCGCCGAAAGAACATCAATATGCGGGGCGAACGGTAGAGGGTGGATTCCGGGTATGGAGGACAGTGTAAACATGAAGAAAAAGCACCCCATCACGATCGTTCTAACAGAAGAAACCCACGCGGCCCTTGTGAAGATGGCCGAAAAGGAAAGCCGCCCCGTGGCGCAAATGGCACGGGTATTGATTGAGAAGGCGGTAGAGGTTAAGAAATGAGTTTGGAATACCATCGCCGTCCGCTGGAGTGATTTGTTATGCGGTTTTTAACATATTGGAGGATGACATGCACTTGAATTATTTCCTACTTACTGCCGGAATTACCTGTAAAATTAATGAGCACCCACAGAAGCAAATGGAAAAACTTGGCATTACATATCAGGATGCTACTCCACAGAGTTTGTATGATTCATGGTGGTTTTGGAATTGTGAAAATGTTCCGCCCGAGTTACCTGAATATTTGACCGAACTAACCATTGATCCCATGCTCTGTATAGGCCATGGGCTAAGCAAAGAAGATGCAGAAAAGATACGGGATTATAAGGCATAACGCAGTAATAAGGCGCGGGGCTTTTCCCGTCGCCTTGATTTAATTGTTATACATTTTTTGTGACCAAAGAAAAGGAGCAATGATTTATGCCAAACGCAACGTTAGATGCTTTTGATAATTTTTGGGACGGTTACTGGAAACCGACGCAATTCCCAGCGGTCTTTGATGCCGCCATGCGTGAAATCGCTGTAAACGCATGGAATGCTGCCTTAAAAGCGGCAGACGATAAAATATACAGATCGTATAAACTTGATGGACAGATGAACCGGGCGGACTATAGCGCCCAGGTCTTGTCTATTCGTGCTGTATAACACATAGTAGACAGAAAAATTATATTGCAATAAGATAATTCTGTATAGTACAATTAAGCTGTTCTCTACTTAACATTATGAAACAATGGCACGGGTGATTATTGAAAGGACGGTAGAGGGAAAGAAATGAACAAACGTCAGAGAAAAAAGATGTTAAAAAAAATCGGCTTTTCCCTTCGGGGGAGCAATGATCAAATTGAATGGACAGAGATACCGGCCTCGATACCGAAACATGCCAGATACAAAATTCTTTTTCCACGAGAGCCATATCGGCATTATTCAATGCTTATGAATGGGGCATTGTCCAGGAAACAAATATGTTGTGACTCAGAAATCCTTAATGATTACGATAGTGGTTGACACATAGGCAAAATTAAAGATCAATATTATCGGGTATTTACCCTATGCGTTTTACGGACTCTGACTCCGTGAATAGAGGTTCGAGCCCTCTTCCCCCAGCCAAATGAAATCAAGGGGTTGCGGCCAAATCCGCAGCCCCTTTTTTATACCAAATGGGACACATGGGGACACACCTAATGCTGAACGACATGATATTCTTTAAGCGTAAAATATTTATGTGTGTAATACATTAGATCCTCCTTAAAATATTATAATCTGTGGCGGAAGGCCTCCCCAACCCTGTAATGACATAGCGACTGTTTCGCTTGACAATCCAGTTGGCGATGCAGGGCAGCCAATCGTGGCATAATCGTATGCACCATATCTAAGTGCGTCATCAGTGTAAGCATAATGCCCTATGTTATCGGCGCTATAATTGACAGCCAGCCAATAAAGCGTACCAGATACGATGGACAGATGAGGAGAAACCTTAATTCTATTCCACTGTTCGGCAAGCACGGCTTGGCCGGTGTTCTGAACCCATAATTGAGTCCCAATTTCACCAGCATTGTCGGCGTAAATAGCAACTTTAACATTGCCACTACCGTGCATGTGAATGCGAAATTCCAACATTTTACCACTTTGAACGGCAGTAAATTTAGAGGCATAAAAACGATTTGTAATATTTGCGTCAGTTGCACCTTCACTCGCTACGCCTATTAATTTCTTCATAGCTATCTCCTCCTATAGCAGGACAAATGTCATTTCGACCGTTAATTCTGAAGCATCTCCGGTCCCGCCTTTTGTCGCTCCGATTTCAATGACTTCCCCGGGATTGACGTCATAATTTGCCATGGTTTCCTCCTAGGGAATCACAAGGGTCATTTCAACAGTCACATCAACCGCGTCGCCTGTCGTGCCCTTGATACAGGTTAATTCAATTTCTTCACCAGGATTCACATCATAGGCTGCCGTCACGATGTCAATCACGGTTGAGTACCATGTAATAGCAGCCGCAACAGTCAACCCTCCCGCCGTTGTGCAGGTCTCCACATTGTTGATTTGCACCGATACCTGGCCGTCATCATTTGTGTCCTCAGTGACCGAATATACCCGAAACCGGACCAGATATGACTTGGCCTTATTCCAGATCAGTTTCGCCCCCAGATCGGAAGCAATCAAGTCTGTGTTGGAGGCATCCTCGTACAAACCGGGGATAATGACATTGATCTGAATGACGCGGGTGGGATCGCCGTAATAGAGTGCCGTGACATCGCCACCAAGAGGAGCCCCAGCGACAGTCAAAAGATCGGCAGCTATTGCCGAAACAATTCCGTAGTAAGTTGTCCCATCAATGACATACTTCAGGGGTTTCCCGACAAGCATCGATGCCGTCAGGTCCGTTGTCATAGTAATGGTAGATGTAGACGCCGGGGTTGCCGTGAATGTTCCAACGGTCTGCGTCCAATGATCTATCAATCCGGCTATTTTTGCCTGATCCGGCGCCATTATCTTCGCTGCTTCCGCGCCTGCGAGAATTTCCGCAGCAGAAGCATAGTTATGCGTCCCGTCTTCCCCGTGTTCGACGTCATATGCGCGGTTGATAACATCCGCCTTTGTGGGGTGGCCATGACCCACCGCCTCTTCTGTATATTGTGGTCTTAAATCTGCCATGATAACCTCCTAATAAACAACTGTGTCTCTGTTTCCACCAAATTTAACCGACCCGTCCAGTATCCACGAGCCGTCCAGCAAATATGCCACCGTCAAGAAGTGTGGCGTTTGTATCGCTCGGAACCCGATCGTCGCCCTTGAAGGGTCCGGGTTCACGCTCACCGCTCGCCAGTAGTGATTGTTCATCTGATTCCCATCCTTGTCATAGAGGATATCGACGGAATAGACGAAGTGGTCCCCGACATCGATGTTGAAGCTCTTCAGCGACTTATGCGACAAACTTATTTCATAAACAGGGTCTTTGAACTTCTCGACGATGATGTCCTGAATCGTTTGGGCGTCCGTGATGTTCCGGCACCAATAGAGTTGAAGCGGCGTGTTTGGCTCGCGTGTGCCGTAAATGTCCTGCGATATCGCATCAGCATGGGCTATCGTGTTCGTTTGTTGCTTGAATTCTCCCGCCGCATAAGAATAGGCATAATTGGCCGGGCATTTATTTATTAGATTGACCAGCCTCTGCTTGGTTTCGATCAATTCCGTCTCGCCCTTTCGGATTATCGGCACACCGTAGAGCTCCATTGTTCCGTCATCGATTTCCAGGACCAGGTCTCCGGCTCCGTTGAGATATGTCGATCCAAGAAATGTGGCCATCATCCGCTGGATGATATCCCAATACACACCGTCCTCAGATATGACGCCTGCCGCCGCGTATCCCTGCGCCGTGAAAACCTGGCTGGCCCTCGCCTTCTTCGTCGCCTCGAATAGATCGGCCGTGAAGTTATTTTCAACGGTCAGGAAATCGTTGACGATATCGACGATATTCTCCATCAAAGTTTGCCCAGTTAGCACCTTGCCTTTGCCGGTGGCCGTGATGACGGCGTTGTCCTTCGGGGATGTGAAATTCACGGTTGCAATTTCCCCCTCCCCCTCATAATCATTCGACTCGTCAAAAACATAAAGGGAATTATCCAACTCTTGGCCGTCCTCATAGATCGTGACCGTGCCTTGTGTGAAGGTCGGATACAAGATCTCGCAATCTCGTGAATTCGTGCCGTCGGACAGTATTTCGCCCGAAGTAAATTCACCAGATCGGCTTCTCACGGTATAGGTTGTCCCTGTTAGCTTCGCCACGACGATACAGGTTTTCCCGCTCAAGGCGCCCGTTATCGTTGCCCCAGCCGACCACTCGGCAGGAGCAGGGGCGACATCAATAGTCAATAGCTCATAGCAGGGCAAGACCGGAAAGCCGGCAAAGCAGTAGACATTATTCACGGTATCGATACAGGGAAGTTGCCATATCCCGTTCACGCCATCCGTCAGGTCGCCGTAAACCAAAGGCAAGCGGTCGTTGCTGTTGAGCGGGTCCGCATATCTCCCGGCGCGATGGAGATAGAACGTGTCCCGCAGCGAGGGAAGCGGATCGGTGATGGATTCAACACTCAAGGTCGTAAAGGTGATCTGCGCCCCGTAGGCGGTCCCTTCCGTGTTTGTCGCGTAAGCCCTGGCGTAGTAGAGCGTTGATTTCGTGAGGCCGGTCAGGGTTTCCATGAACGGACCGGCTGAGAATGTCCCGTTTTCCTCAACCTTGCTGTTTGCCGTGGTAGGAGTCCCGGTCGTGTTATAACAGACCCCTCTCACTGTCGGATCGACATCACCCGTTGCAACAATGACGGCGCTTACCCTGGCCTGGGTGTTCTTGATCTTCGTCGCCGGGCTTGTGGTCGTAACCGTCGGAGGAGCGAGCGTCTTAAAAGATACCTGCATTCCATAGGCTGTGCCGTATTGGTTCGTCGCCCAGGCCCGGACATAATATATTGTCGGCGCGGTTAGAGGCGTCAAAGAACTGACAAAAACTCCAAGACCGGACCCGTCCGTCGTCTTGGAATCAGCAATCGTTGGAGATCCGCCTGTATTCCAACAGACACCGCGGGCTGATACCGTTCCGCCGCCGGCGTCCGTGACATTCCCGCCACCGTCTGCATCGCTTGCCGTAATCCCGGTGATCGCCGTCGTTGTTACAACCGGAGGATATGTCGGCGGAGGCGGCGGAGCATCGCTGCCGGACTGCAGTTCGATGCGACGCAAGCCGATCGTGTATCCATTCCCGTAATTGTCAGCAATTATGAATTTATGATAAACAAACGAAGCCGCATTGTTGACGGTGATATATTTTGGGTCAGGTTCATCATTGTTTACATGAATCTCAAATGAGCCCCTGGAACAGACCAGTTGTGTCCAGGCGGCATCATCGTTCGAACCCCAGAACGTGAAGTTTTTCGCTCCTGCAAGATTTGATCCACCAATGATATCAAAAAAGTTATGATACAGAATCCTGGTTATGACCTTACCAGCCCCGCATTGAGCCTTTATCCATGCTGCACCGACGCCGTCAGTCGCCCAGGTATTATAACCGCTGGCGCCCGTCAAAGAGGTCCCGGTATTGAATGCATTTATGGCCGCGTGCTGCTCGCTATATACGGAGCTGGCGCTGGCTGCGACAACGGTTTCAGTTACGTATGCCATTATTTCCCTGCCCTAACGTATTGATCATCAGGCCCACGCTTAAAAGTCTGCCCTTGAGAGTTCTCATAAATCAGTTCACTACAATCAAACCCGACGATCTTCATGGAGGATTCCTGCAAATAGGCCTGGGTGGAGCCATAAAAGTAAATGATGAATGCTCCCCAGATCAAAAACCAAAGACAGAATATGACGTGCCATAGTTTCTTCATCGCTCGTCGGCCTCGATCATCAGCGTCGGCATAACATTCAACTCCGATATGATCCCCCCGAAAAGACTTAAATGCTCTTCTTGCGGATCGGCCTCGAATCCAATAAAGACGTTTACCGGACGCCCCAGGAACGGTTCCTTTGGGATTATCCGGGAAAAGTAGCCATCGGCATTGTCCAGTTCGATTGATAAATGCTGGATCTGCTTGCCGCTGAGCGCTGATAAAACATCGCTCTTGACCGGGGCAATCGTCCGCTCGAATGATCCGAAGGATAAAACCCGCGCCCCCTTCCCGATTGTTGTGATTGACATGGACCCGAGCGTTACCGACCCGTCGAGAAGAAAACTGCCGTCCAGGAGATGTCCCCCGGACTCGAAAATGGCCGTCAATTCCTTCTCTGCATAATACCGATACCCGAAATGCGTCTGTATCCTGACATAAGCAATAGGGACTTCTCCCCGTTGCAGTCGGTTATGAAATCTGAGAGGGATTCTAAACACTTGTCAATATCTCCGATAGAACCAACGGCATGTCATAAAACGCTCTGGCGACATGCTTCACCGGGAGCGATGCGATTTCAACCAGATACACTTCATTCGGCGAAGCTGAATCGGGTATGAAAAAGAACGGCTTGAATGTCCCGGTGCTCCTATTGGATATCGCCGTGATAAGGGCCTTCATCTTAGCCACATCCGCCGCTATCATGAAATTGAAGTCAAAATTAAACGTCCTTCTCGTGTTATAAAAACGGTGACGCCTGATCCCATAGGGAGTTACATTTGTCTCCATAAGAAATTCCGTCTCTTCCGAAAAACCAACCGAGTAGTTCCTGCTAAGTTCCATGTATGGCCCGATGAACAATTCCCCGACTTCGATATGCCCGTCTGAATTTGCAGCATCCGTGATCTGGGGTTGCCAGTAGCGATATGTCGTCGTGGCGTCAAGGAAGTGGACTGTTTTATCGGCACTCCATGTGATCGCTTCGGTGAAGTCCGGGTCCCCCCATGAATCGGCGGTATGGCCTTTAAGGTTGATTGTCGCAGCGGATGAAAGGTTATGATCAAAAAAGGCGATAGCCATTACGTCCAGAGCCGAGCCAAGGGATATCGTGATAGTGTTCGGAGCATCGAGCGCGGCAGACCTATAACGATGATCGCGATCGCTGTCTACCATCTTGCCGGGGTTGAACAGATTGATCCCTTTTAGATACCATTTATCGCCGACAACAAAATCCGCCCCACTGCCGGTGGAGAAGTTGATATACACCCCATCAGATAGGTACATATTACTCGCTGAGGTTGTAACCCCTGTCGCCTCCCACGCGCCGGCGCCGCTCGACCATTTGATTGTGGCCTGCCCGACTTCAGCCCCGGCGCCTATCGAATCGCATTCGACAATGAATTCCTTATCCACCGATCCGGTATACAGTCCGGATGGATTCAGTACCGCGCTTCCGGTCCCTTCTTTTAGAGCTGAGGTGACAGTCCCGTTTCTAAGTGATGAAACGGCCAGCATTGATTCTGTGGTGATCAAATTATTATAAAGAAAGCGATGTCCCATTTAGTGACCCCACGCCTGAAGTTTTTGAAGTCTCGGATAAATCTTTTCAGCAAATTCATCGACGGCCTTGCGATCAATGACGGTCCCGGTTAGATTGAAGTTGACCACCACACCGCCCCGTGTGCTGCCGCCTTGCCATTCCTTATTCTCTTTCTTGGTCAGTACCCCCTCTCCCTGGTGCAGCAGTGCGGGAAAGTTATCACGGGGAACGTAGGAGAGGCCGTCGCGGGCGGGATATCCCCCAGCAAGGCCGAACTCGAAAGGAGTAGTTTGCGGAGCGATCTTTCCCATGCCATCGGAAAGCCATGACAGATCGCCCTCGGCGCCTGCGAAGGAATAATCTAGGCCGCCTCCGGAACCACCACCATAAAGCAAACCTTTCACCCCCGTCATTATCGCCTTTCCTACATAGTTCTTTAGATAATTCTTTAGGGGAGACTTGATCACATCCGGCATAACGCTCCCCAGGGAGCTCATATATGAGGATGCATACCCATAAGCATAAGCAAGGTTCGCGGCTGTTGTTCCATACTGGATCGCCGTATTGTAAGCAGCATTACCGCCCATGTCTGCTAATATCGGAGCAGCGTCCCAGGCGTTTCCAACCGATGAAGAAGGGGCACCCGAACCCATTCCATATGCAAAAAGTGCTTTGACCCCGAACGGTATTGACCAAGCTCCAAAATTTTGTATATTCGGCGTTCCCTGCTTCCGTGGAAAATCACCGTCATACATTGATCCTAGAGTGGCTCCCGGAGGCAAAAGGTTGTTTGAAATCAAGTTAAGATATGAGCCAGGGCCATAGACGGTTCCGGAATTTCCCATAGGATAATTCGGCCAATCGCCAGGAGTTTTGAACCATCCCTGTGGGTCAACATCTATTTTGGTCCCGGGTTCTAGGCCATACCATTTGTCACCCGGCTCAGGGCCGATCGGAACTATGAGATATCCTCGTTGAGCTGCTTTTATCCCAAGTGCCTGGCTATAGGGCAGGGTTGGGGGGTATTGAGTGCCTACCAGCCATTGCTGGAAATTAGGGGGCGCAACGTAACCATAAGGCACATCCTCTCCTGAGCCATCCGAACCCCACCAAGCATTGTATGCATTAACCTCCTTATAATATTGGGCCATATCTTGTTCGGGAGTAATATAATACTGAGGCAGCCCAGTTCTCGGGTTGATGGTCCCGGACCCGCCCAGGACCTTCAAGAGTGCCGCTTCTTGTGCGTTGATATGCGCCAGTATGGTATCCCCGCCCTGACCCATCGCCGCAACCCGTTCGCGGTCAACGACATATTCACCAGGAGAGAGCCGCGCATTGACCTTATCATTTGCATAACTGTTGCCCCCGGAGGCCATTCCCGGGACCCATCCGCCGTAAGCACCGTAAAGCGATCCTCCACCATATATATCGCCCCCGCTGGCAGCACTGCCCGTGCCCCCATCTCCACCACTACCGCTTATAAGACCTTTCCCGAAATCCCATAAATCGACAATAATATCTAATACTTTTGTGCTGGCGGCGGTCCAAGCCGCCTCAAACCACATCAAAATTTTCTTTGCCGCCGCGTTAATAACCATCTCCCCTATGATATCAGTGAACTTTCTGAGCATCGCGTCCGAGAAGGTTTCCCAAACGGCTTGAACGTCTACCGTCCCCGTTTTGATGCCTTCAAATAGGATGTCGGAAACGGCTTTTTTTGACTCGTTGGCAAAGGTATTGAATATCTCATAACCGGCAGTTCCGAAGGTCTTTGCATTCGTTTCCATTTCAAGATAGCCTGCTTTGACGCCGTCCATGAAATTATCTGAGCTTTTCAGCTTTTGAATGTCGAGTCTTTTCAGTTCTTCCGTATATTTTGCCTGGAGCAATTTCCTTATTTTAAGGGCATCTGCCGTGGATGTGTTTTCGTCGATTAATGTCTTTTCGTATGCCGCCAGTTCCTTCTTGAGTGTATCCACCTGGAAGTCAAAATACTCCCCGCCGTATTTCTTCAGGTCTTTGTAGAGGCTCCGGTAGGCGTCGAGCTTGTCGGCTGCAGCCTTCTTTTCATCATCAGCGGCCTTCTCGGCTCTCTTCTTATCTTCAGCGGCATACTTCTTCAGGATGTCGTTGCGTTCCTTTTCTTCCTCCTCCTCAAATTTCGTTTCCGCATTGATTATCTTCACCCATTCGGCGCTGACCTCTCGGTTGATCTTGATTTCCGCCGCTGCCATATCCTTCATGGCTTTTTCGCGTTCCGCGTCCTGCTGCTCCTCAAACTTTGCCATACCGAGCCAGATTTTCTTTGACTCGTTGCGGATCTCCTCTTCGAGTTTGATCTGGGCTTCGGCGGACTTTACCTGGGCCGCTTTTTGCTTTTCCGTTAGCTCCACCGTATCGTTAGATAGCTTTTCCGCCGAGATTAGGATTTCCTTGGCCGCTGCTGCGCTGGTTACGGGCACTTCTTTTATCTTGGCCTGCCACCCTTTCACCGTGCTGATAACGGTGTCATAGCCCTTATTGGTTTTATCGATGTCGGCCAGCACGCCGGCGGTTACATCCGCGCTCGATGCTCTGAACTGGCCGAACCCATGTAATGAGTCGAATGGATTGACATCCAGGGCTCCTATCTGTACCAACCCGAGAAAGATTTTATCCAATGGGGCGAGGGCGAAACGCAGCCCCGTCATAAGCCCCTCCATGGCAAACCCTATCGCCTGGAATGCAGCCGTCCCGACAAGCTTGATCCCCAGCCATGCGTTATGGAATCCGCGCATTACCTCAAGTGCCGTTACTAACCCATCGACAACATAGAGTATCCCGCCCTTAACGAGCTCCATCAGGTATTCGCGGTTGTCCTTGATGTACTGACCCCACTCCTTGAACTGATTACTGGCAATCAAGACGACATCTGCAAGGAACTGGTTTTTAGTGATAACAAAACCGATCTCCTCCTTCATGTCCCCGAGATCATTTTTCGCCGCCTTCATGGCCCCGCCAAATGTCTTGCGGGCAGCCTCTGCGGCACCGCCCATCTGAGTCTCAAGCTCTCGAAGGATCAGGTTTTGCGCCCCGGCCACATCCCCGGTTTCAACCATGGCCTTGATTACAGATTTCTGTGACTCGGTGAACTGTATCCCGGATCGGCCCAGAGCCGTAAGTCCCAAGACAGGATCGTTCAACGCCTTGCCGAGCATTATTGCTGCGGATTTTGCATCCTGCCCCAGCACCTCGCTCATATCGAGGGCGGCTTTCGTGGCACGTTCAAAACCTTCTCCCCGAAGGTTCTTGAACGTGGCCAGGATCGCCATGCTACCCATTATGAGTTCATCACCAACAGTCGTAACTCCTTGCATGGACGCAGCCATTGCCTTCATCTGCTCAAGGCTGTACCCGGCTGCCCCGCCGGTGGCCCTGATAACTGCCCCTAATTTTGCCTCTGCCGCCTCCTGAACATTGGCCGCTGCTACGGCTTCCTCTGCAAATTGACTGACAGCGGAATAAACTTTCCTGATGGCCATACCGACAGCAACAGCCGCCGCACCATATGCCACCCAATGCTGCTTCAGATCACCAAGGAAGGTTTTTTGATGGCCAAACTGCTGCTCGTTTAACTGTTTCAGTTTTTCGTTTTTAGCCTGTTCCGCCCGAACGATGTCCTGGGCGGTGGAGGTGGCATGTTTCTTGATACCTTCATAGGAGGCAATAGCCGCCTGCTTTTGGGATTCAAACATCCGGTCGGATTTGATTCCGAGGTTCTTGAACTCCTGCTCAAACTTCTGCGTTCCTTCAATACTCTTATTATAGGCGAGCTTGAGCTTTTTCTCGAAGGGAGTTAGATCGAGATCCATCTCCGCGAACATCGTTCCAACAGGTTTTCCAGCCATTATTCTGCCCGCCCTATATACGTACTGATACCCGCCTGATTAAGCCCGCCCGCTTCATAGTCACCCTGTATCGCAGCCCTTGCGGTTGTTGGAGCTTTTGCTATTGCGGGACGAAGAAACGATTTTGCGCCGCCCTTCCATTCCCCCCGCCCATATTCCGTCTGCAAGGCCCACCATGTTTTGAAGTTCCCGGCATAAATTCTCACATTACGCGATTTATCATTACGCAAACGGACAACGCGGATGGTTGCCACGAGAGCGCCAGGGGTCCTTTCCATCCATGCATCTGTTCGCCCTGGAGGAACCGGACGGGTAATCGGAAGCCCTTTGATTTTACTTTGTAAAATTCGTTTTGCATCAGCCGCTACGAGTTTTGCTGCGGCCTCAAGCCGATCCACTCCTAATTTGGCAAAAGCCGCCTGAAAAGGTTCCGGGTTCCAGTTGATCATTTTCGCCATCACCGCTCCCCCAAAAAGTGATGGAAAGCCTGCCGGACTTTCACAAGGCAATCCCATTGATCTTTCACGCCCCTGATTCTCATCGCGCTTTCCACCGCAGGAATCGAGATATCCACAATCACGGTATGGGGATATGGCACCCCATTTTCTACGGCAATCTCCATCCGGGTCACATACTGCCGCCTGGTCGCCATATAGACCTCGGCGGCATCCTCATTCTCTTCCACCAGTTGCACCCGGCATGATTCGCATTTCGCGTTACCGGGTACGGCCCTTTCTGGATGAAACTTTCGGCAGTTGGGGCAAGTGGGGAGATAATCGTCCATCCACTCGACCCAGTCTGTCAGTTTTTTTCCGTTCCTGCCGCCTCTGCCTCTTCCATCTCATGTATTAACTTAAGGCATCGAGCAAGAAAGCGGTCAAATTCACCCCTGTCTGCTCCTTCTCTGCGGATCGTACCATTGAGAAGTTTCAGTTTGTTTTCACGGGTAAACTCTATCCCCGCGTTTCTTTCCCCGATCAGCGCATAGTCAAGGGCATCATCACGTTGTTCTTCCATCTCTTCTTGTGTCGGCTCTTCATAATATCCAACCCTCTCCATCGCCCGTGATAGGGGATTAAGAAAGGGCTGGTATTTCTTTTTGCGAGCCTTTAGTTTCAGAGTGTAGAAAGGGACCATGCTCCTGACACAAAACTCTGCCGCGTCAGGTTCTGGATCATCGAAGATAACTGCGGCTTCAAGATCCTTTTGGGCCGCCTCCTGTTCCGCAGGCGTTAATGTGCGGTTTTCCGCTGCTGCGGCTAAGGAGACCGCTTCGAGCTTTTTCTGCGCCTTTTCTTTTTTCTTTTTATCTAAGCGCGATGTCGCGAAGGGAAACCAATACCCCTCTGATTCAGGCTTTGTCGCTCGTTCCTTAAACGCTGTCATATTACTGCCTTTCTGCCCTTACGGGCTGTTATTACGATCCGACTCTTTCCAGGTATGCGCCGGATACCTGCGCGGTGAAAGCCACCTTGCCGATTCCGCTCCGGGGCATCGTGGTGGGTTCGTAGCCACCCGTGAGGAAGATTTCCCCGCCGGCAGCCACTTGCCAATAAGCTGTCGCGGTTTCATAGAGATAGAGATTCGTACAGCCGAGACCGCTCTTTGCTACCGTCGCAAGCGCCGCCTGTCCGGTCGTATTGGCCGGATCATAGTTGCCTGAAAAGCTGATCGTCCCTGCATCGCCGAGCTGTAAGGCTATGTATTCCGCCGCCCCGGTATCCCCAAAAGCCGGGTCTTTCTTGACGAGTTCCATCTTAAAGCCGCTCGTCGACCATTCCGTGATTTCGGCAATAACAACGGTGCCGTACATCACCTTTCCCGCCTTGCCACTGAGTTTTGCCATTTTACTGTCCTCCTTGTTTTGTCGCTGTTGGTCAGGGCAACAAAAAACGGCAGCTGGTTAGGTGGTTAGCCCTAACCGGCTGCCGTTAAATGTTCTTACGTCCCTCTTTAGTTGGCCGACCTTAGAGAGAACCCTGATTGTTAGTTATGCCGCTTCCCCTTCCCCTTCCTTGAACCCGATCGCGGTTGTATCAATCCGCCCGATCTCGTGATATTTTTCCCAGAGCCATTTGAAATTACTGCAATACTTTTCATTCGGTCGCCAGTGCATGTCACGGAGGCAATAGTGCTCTGCATAAGCGTCGATGATCCACACACTCCCGCCCATTTCCCACGCCTGAAGGACGACCAGTGAGCCGTAAAGGTCAAATCCTTCCAAGGCTTCGTTGAACCGGAAACCCGATTTCATATTGATGATGATGCAGCACTCGTCAAAACAACAGGCTGGAATTGGAAAGTCATGGATATCTGAGGTGTCAAAATAGTTGGGTATCCTCATATCCCGAAATACCCCGGCAATCCTGCCCTCCATATCCTTTCCTACGATCCCGGCACACACCCAGTTATCCGGCAGCTTTGCCAGTTGCGCCCGTACCTTTGGCAGCCAATCGGCTTTATAGTGCATGTCCTGATGACTGAGTACCGCGATGTCCGCCCCTTCCGCTTCGATGATATCGAGGAGCTTGTTTAGCCCCTTCGTTGCCGTTTCCGGTTGCTTGATATAATGGGCTTCCACCCCTGACAGTTCGGACTGTTGGAATACCTGTGAGAACCGCACCCAATCGTCCAACAAGATTCCGAATGAAATCTTCATCGGTGCCCGGTTGATCAGTTCCAGATAGCGAACGACGATCTTCTGGGCGTCATGATGTTCCTTAACATAGGTGTAGAGCAAATCTGAATCCCATTGATCATATTTCTCCAACTCCGCATCTATCCACTCGCGGGTAAGAGGATGCTTGAACCTCCGGCCCGAGAAGTTGCAGACGGCAATTTCCCGGATATTGTCATGGTTGACGTACCCATCCCCATATGAGCCGATATACTCCCGATTGTCAGCCACCAGGACCAGCTTTCCCTGTGCCATAGCTTCGAGGGCTCCGCGTCCGAGAGTGATCACGAGGTCCGCCCAGGCAATTTGATCCTCTATCGGGGTGCCAATATCGCTGTCCCGGACTTCATATTTTTCAGAGAGGAAGGAAAACCAATCCTCCCTTGATCCTGCCGCCCTGCGGATGATCAGGATCTTTTTCAGTTCTGCACCGGGCCTGATCTGTTCCCCGATCTTGATCGGTTGGCCTATGACTTCGCTGTTTATCCCGTGGTAGCGGTTAAATCCTTTTACTTCCTCAGAAACGGAAATATAGTGATCCGCCCCCAGGCGGAAAACTTCATCGCCGATGATCCCGTGGCTTATGCAGACCTTCCGGGCAGGGTTATCCTTGACCGCGGCCAGCTTTTCGGCATGGCTGCAAATGATGAAATCCCAGGTGTCCGCAGTAAATTGCTCCGGTGTCGTGGTGGCCGTCACATCATGCCCCATTTCGATCAGGGTATCCGCCACGCACTTCATGAACCGGCTTGATCCGCCCTCATAGGCTGACCCTGAAATGTATTTTGCGGTGATGAGAATCTTCATTTCAAAACCACGCCTTTCTGTTCTTTTTCATCCCATTTTATAAGAGGTCTGCCAAAATCCGATTGATTATGTATGGCTTTTCCTTTACGTTTCAGCCATTTCGTTTTATATGGTTCAGGATAATTCGCAGCATAATAATCGCAAGTCTTTTCCCATTCCTCTATCGAAATGGCCTTGCCGTAGTGCTTGACATATCCCGCATATAACGGTTTAGCGCCAAACCCCAGCAACGCTTCTCGCTGATCTGGCACGCAATATCTAACGCTAGGCGTGTTCCTGAACATCATCAAAATATTTCGATACTCAGGCCCCATCCATTGCCTGTCGTGATAGGGTTTGTCCTTATCTTCCTCGGTGATATAGAAATCAAACAGTTGCATGATCACGCCGTCATAATTCTCGTATCCTTTGAAATCCCAATCGATTCTCTCGTCAGCATCGAAGTATAGTATCCACTCCGGATTATCTTTTTGTGCTTCTTTCAGGATTCTTTGCCGTGTTTGATGCTCGGCCCTGAGTCTATCGGAATCCCAACTCACCCCCCGCACGACACTTTTGACTTTCGGGTGAGCATTGCAGATAGCAGCCGTAGCGTCAGACGAGCAATCATCATAAACATACAAGGCATCACAAAATGAGAAATGATCAAGGGTGTCTTGAATTATCTCCTGTTCGTTTCTGATTTTAGTGATTCCCGCGAGCCTCATGCGAATTCCGCCCTTTCTTCCGCCGTCTGATCCCACTCGTCGGCAGCCTGTAAAGCCTCTGCGGGGGTCCGCATTGTGATGGCGTCAAACATTCTTTCTGTTCTGCCATCCCCCATCGTCAAGGCGATTTCGATCCAATTAAACGCTATCCATTCCGAGCGGGTGATTTGCGAAAGTGGCTTCCCTTCCTCAGCCGCCTCTTTTGCAGCCAACAAAGCCTCATCATGTTCCCTTACCGCCTTCACTTCCGCTATTGCTGCATCAAGATTTTCCATGATTTCCTTTCTATACCTTCTGGGTCGTGATTTCGTATTCCTGCGACCAGTGACGGATTTGTGTCGTCCCTTTTACCGTCGTGATTTCTTCAGTAAATGTCTGTTTAGCGCCTCGCTTACACCAGATAAGTATATCCGTAACTGTCCCGGTGGGCGGAATGGTCATACTGCAATCATCAAAGAGCGCCTTCAAGTCTTTGAGCATGGTAGTGATTTCCGCAGCCGCCTGAGCCGCTGAGAATAGGGAAAACTGAAATAAATACTCCTCCCCGGTTTTGGCAAAAACATTATCTGGGTAGTCTGTAACGTCAAAATAAACACAGTATGGAAACGTGGGCTTATCCGGGGCCTTGTCCAAATATACCCGCCCGCCGACATCGGTCGAGAAGTCGGAGCCTAAGAATTTGGTGGCGATGGCGGTTAAGAGATTTTCCATTTATGCCACCTCCCTCACCGTGATGTCCGAATACCGTTGACTTCCTTCAATCTTTTCAATCGGGGGGCCGATGATCGCCATATACTTTGTCCCGTCCTTAATGCGCCATGAACTCAGCACGTCTGTTCTGTATCTGATCCGGTAGTTATGAATCGCCGTCCCGGTTGTCGCCATGGCCTGCACCGCTTCATCACTCCGGTGAGTCGTTTTTTTCGCCCATACGGTGTCCACTGTCGTCCAAGTGGTGACGGATGAGCCCATAGCATCGTTGGCCGTCGTCGGGGATTGAAGTTCAATCCGCCTATTCAGTTCGCTCGGGCTTGTTACTTTCAAAACTCCCACCATAGCCTCCACGTCGCCAAAAGGTTATCGATAATCGGCTTTAAAACATCATGACGGTCCCCGTGAAAGAAAACATCTTCCGCCGCAAACATGACCGCCCTTTTGATATTCTTCGGGACCAGGGCGGCGGTTGTCCAGCCCGCAACGAACCGCACCGTGATCGGATTCGAAGGGTAAAGAGTCCCACTCGGCCATGTCTCGCCATAGGGCAATACTACACGGCCTATCCTCTCCCCGTTCGTTTCGACCAGATAGTCGGTCGTTAGGGTCAAGGTCGTTTCCGTGCCGTCTTCGTCCTTCCACTTTACGGACAGCCCGGAACTCTGGAGGCATCCTAATGGGAGCTTGATATAGTCGCCGTCCGGCCACTCATTGAGACAATAGTCCCACGTCTGTGTTAAGAGCGCCCGGCGGGTGATCGTCTCAACCGTTTCCCTGCCGCCGACGATTGCATCAGTAATATCTTCATCAAGAGCCGTTTCGGTTGCCTTTAGGTGCGTTTTCATTTCCGCCAGGCCAACCGGCTCGATAATCGGCGCCACTACGAGACCCGGACCGGTTCCCGTCACCGCCGTTGCCGGAACAGCGCCTACATACAACAGCCCTTCCAGTTCGTGTTTTGAACCGTCCGATCCCACGATCTTACAGGTGATTTGATAGTCAACACCGTCCGTCAGTCCGATGCACCAGACAAAGCAGGATGACGTATCGGTCGTAATGTCCTGTTTAGCGACCGTGGTCAGAGTGGCCGTGACATCAACGCCGGTTGAAACGATCTTCGCCGACACGACAGCCGATGCTATCGTTGCCGTCCCCAGCGCATCGTCAAAGTCAAACTCCCGATATCCTTCTTCCGCCGGCTGTAGTGGTTTAAATCTGTCCATTTAATTCACCCTTGCCGATATTTTCGTAGGTCCGTCCATGGCGCTTATTTTGGTTGTGCCTTGCCTCGCGCTGATCATGGTTATCCCCTTCATCGCATGGATGACGCTGGTCGTGAATGCAGCAATCCGACCAGCCCACGATCCATCTGCCCACGAATCAGTTACCCATACCCCCGTTGTCCAGCAGGTTCCCATGCTCATGTTATACCGGTCCCCACGGGGTTGCTCCCCCGTTCCCCGTTAAGGCCACATCGTTCACTTCTTTAACATTTACCTCGGCCAGGGGATCTTTGGCCTTAAATGCATAGCAGATCCCGCCGGTATCGCCATCAACGGTCGCCTCGATATAGATGGTGTAGGTTTTGTCAACCTCAAATCCGTTGGCAACCGTGCAGGCAACGAGTTCGGTATAAAATCCGGTCGTGTTGGCAGTATCCAGTACGGCCATGGTCCCGGTCAGAATCGCCGTTGCCGTCTCATCCTCATAAACTCTGTAGGCCGGCGCCGCATCTGCATCCGTCAAGACCCCGGTATCCGCGTCATGGCATGTGATCGAAAAGACCAGATTATCGCCTACAAATACTTCAGCCGGGCACCCCATCACTCCCCCCTCTAAATTCTCCACAGAACTCATAAGCATCCATGATGATCTGAACCCCGTAGTAATAATCCCCGATCTTCAATCCCCCTGGTTTGTGTTTCCTGCAAATGCCGGGAACTACCTTGTTAAGAGTAACCGGGATAGTTTTCACGTGATCATGCTCATTATCCCACCATATGCAGTTTTTACAGCGATGACCAATCATTGCTTCACCCAAAAGAAACTCGGTTCTTTCTCGTCTGTCAGAAAAAATTCATTTATCTGGTGGGCATATGTGTAGGCATTCACCGCAGGTACAACACCATTGTTCCTTCCCCGGTAGTAGTCATGACCGCTCACTATGCCCCCCACCTTGACTTTAGGCACCCATGTTACAAGGTCTTGAATGACATTATCAAACCTATGTGCTGCATCGATATAAACAAAATCAAGAGATCCATCCGGTATCTCTTTTGCTGCATCAAGGCTATCCTTCTTCCAGAGTTTCGCATTATAAGGTTTTAATCTTTCCTGTGCTTCGGCGTAATGCTGCTCAGCAGTCTTCTTAACTTTGTGACCGGGGTATACCTCCCAAATATCCACACATAGTAAGTCAATGTTTGGGATGGTTTTACATAATTGTTCGGAATAAAATCCCTCTCGAACTCCGATTTCTGCTCCCTTTGCAAAACGCAAATCTCTGAATATCACTGGAAGTCCTTCGCGCTTGAACGATATGCATCGAACAGGAGACATCTGCGGCAGGGACCGACGAAACTTTTTCCGAAGATATGCTACTGGATCACCACCGTTACTGTTTATCACGGCAATAGCCGACTTTTCTGGACCCGTTTCTGAGCTTAATTCCCTGTACCCAACTACTGACCTGAAATGTTTTGGCCCGCCCCACCCCGGGAGGTTATAAATACCCTTCAAATTACTCCCGATCCAATCTCTTTTGTAGTGACTGTCAGGAGTTAGGTTTGCACCATGCCTGATATCCACATTGGGCCTTGACGATTCAAAATTATGAAAAGGTATGTGTATTTTTATTTTTCCTCTCTCGGCTATTCTGGTCTCAAAATGGGGAATCAACATTTCCCTATATGCCACCCCTTGACTGTATGCTCGCTTCCCCCTAGCCTTCAAGAAGCTATCCATCCCGAACCTATGATGATAACGATTGGTGTTAAACCAGCAATGTTTTTTAGTCGGCGGGATAAAGGCAAAATGGCTTGAATGATAAAAGATATCATGCTCGCATAGATAGATAATCGAACCCTCGGGAGCCGCCTTCAATCCGGCAAGCTGCTGCTCAAACATGCTCATTACCGAGCGCGGCTTTTCCCCGACGCAGATGTTCTTGCCGAAGTTCAAGGGTTCCTGGCTGACACTTATAATGGGGATCGGACCCGCCATTTTCTTTAGGTGCTTCCGAACCGCTGCCGCCAGTCTCGGTTCGAGTTTGCTGTCCGTATAGTAAACAATCACTCTCGGCGATTTATATTCGTCTATTAAATAGGCATCCCAGCCCGGAGGGTTAAACTTCTTGAGCAGCCATGAGAACGGCTTGACTTGATTCGGAAATGCATTGTCCTTAAAATAATAATTTTCCCAAGTGTATTTATGCGCTTTCGCAACCTGCCTGCCATCCATCGGGTAGGTAAAACCGCCATCATCTCGTCTAAACCAATGGGCCTGCCATGTCTTTTTATTGACTATCTGTGAGCCGCCGCAGAGCCATGTCCTTAATGAAATCTCAATCCCGACATTCCCCCAGGAGCCGACTCCCTCGTCTAACAGGCCGATGTGATCATTCCATTCCCTTGTGGTGAACCAGCATGAACCTTGCCCGGTCATCACCTCTGGATAATCGCACTTTGCCTCTTCGCGCTTGCGGTATTCGCTCCAAAAGTGGCAATACAGATCAAGACCGAAATACATGAAATGGGTCTTTCCGCGTGGCTTATCTTTCCACGCCCTCACATCCAGCCGGCGCATTTCTGGGAGGACCACGGTTTTTTCCGGGCAATGGGCCGCCAGGATTTCATCGAAGCCTTTTCCCAACAGGCAATGAGCATCAATCTTCATCACGTACTTGCCGGTTGATTCCCTGACCCCCAGATTGTATGCCGCCCGCTGGCCGATGGATGTTTCCAGCCGGACGATCTTCACCCGTGGATCGTCGGAATGAACCTTCGGGTCCGCTTCTTCGCCGTCGATTACAGCAATCACCTCAACGTCTCCTGTAGCCGCTTCAAGAACTGACTCCACGGTGCGTTGAAAGTATTGCTCAGACCGGCCTGCTATGATTACGGACACCCTATCCACTGACAATTTGACCTCCCATGATTGCACTATGCACCCCGTAAGCAGATACGATTGGTAGTGATGAAAGAAATTCAATAGAAGGTGATGCGCTCTCTGAGGCACTTTCACTTGCGCTCGCGGATTCCGACTCGCTCATGGATTCTGATGCGGACTCACTTTCGCTTGCAGATTCAGACCCGCTTGCACTTTCGCTCTCTGATGCAGATTCACTCCCAGACGCGCTCGCGGAAGCCGAGCCACTTGCCGATTCGGAGGCCGATTCGCTGGCAGAACCAGAGGTACTTCCAGACGCACTCTCCGAAGCGCTCTCGGATTCAGATGCACTCTCTGACCCAGAAGCTGATTCACTGGCTGATTCCGAAGCCGACTCGGAAGCACTTTCACTGGCAGATTCTGACTCACTTTCTGAGATAGAGGCACTACCTGAAGCACTACCAGAAGCTGACTCAGATGCCGATCCTGATGCGGATTCACTACCAGATTCAGACGCGCTCTCGCTGGCAGATTCCGAAGCCGACTCGCTCATGGATTCCGATATGCTGGCGGACTCCGAAGCCGAACCTGAAGCGCTGCCGCTGGCAGATTCGCTGGCCGATCCGGACTCGCTCTCGCTGGCAGATTCCGAAGCCGACTCGGACATGGATTCGGATATGCTGGCCGATCCGCTAGCCGAACCTGAAGCTGATCCGCTGGCAGATTCGCTGGCCGATCCGGACTCGCTGCCGCTGGCAGATTCCGAAGCCGACTCGCTCATGGATTCCGAGATGCTGGCTGATCCGCTGGCTGAACCTGAAGCTGACCCGCTGGCAGACCCACTAGCCGATTCAGACGCGCTCTCGCTGGCAGACTCCGAAGCCGACT
>Ga0307379_10002021_pt1 | contig 30819 bp, 21 predicted proteins | sample UN2MG_FD_202237 | JGI IMG/M metagenome (GOLD analysis project Ga0307379, IMG submission 202237) | Soil microbial communities from Risofladan, Vaasa, Finland - UN-2 | ecosystem: Environmental > Terrestrial > Soil > Coastal area > Acid sulfate soil | place: Finland: Risofladan, Vaasa | collected...
CTCGGCCTCGAGATCGTCGGCTTGGCTCCCCAACCGAACCTGCGCCGCGAAGCTGTATTGCCGAGCGATCTCGAAGCCCATGGCGAAGTCGCCGATCCGGTACAGGTCGGGCATCAGGTTGGCGTTGTCGAACAGGACGGTGTCGTCGGTGACGCAGTAGAACGCAGCGAACTCGGCTTCTTGCTCTTGGAACACGCGGTCACCGCAACGGACCGCGTCGAGGGCCGGATCGAACGGGATGACCTCGTCGATCGGATCCCAGGCGTCGCCCCGGGCCGCGAAGGTCTCGGTCCAGTACGCCTCGAGATCCTCGACCGTTGCCGACGTGACCTCTGAGAACGGCAGGTTGCCGCCGGACTGAGCGTCCTCCTCACTCAGGAACCCGAACTCGAAGACACTGGGAAAGGTGTCTTCGTAGGTGGCGCACTTGGCCGCACCGTTCTCGAGGCCGTCCTGGAAGGCTCCGATGCGGTCGAAACCAGTGCCGTGGGCGTTGGCGTTGTTGGCGCTCGTCCCGATGCCGTCGCGGAGCTGCAGGAACCCGGCGACGGAGGCGTCGAGGTCGTCACCGCTCACGTTGAACGACTTCGAGTTTCCTTCTTCGACATCCTTCGTCCAGGCACCCGCGAAGCAGTCCGCCTGCAGCTCGAGCACGATCGTCGGGAGTCGGGGACTGACCGCTCGTGCCTGGATGGCGTGTCCGAACTCGTGCGCGAACACGATGCCGACGGTGAAGCCGCCGAACTGGTCGAAGAGAGGCGCGATGAGCGCGTCCGCGTCCCACGCGATCAGGTCGTCGCTGGGGCAGTAGAACGCGTTCTGTGCGATCTCCTGGTACAGGAGTCCGGGCCCACATGGGACGGGGTTCGACGTCGGTCCGTATGGGAAGAACCCACCACTGAGGGGCTCGTACGGCGTGCCGAAGACGTCGGAGAAGGTGCGACTCCAGAACTCCTCGACGTCCTGGAGTGCGGCGTCGGTGACCTCCTCGGAGGTCCACTTCGTCGCCTCGACATCGTCGAGACGCCCCTTCGCACCGATCTTGTCGCCGGCCAGCGGATTCGTTTCAAGCCGCTCGACGGCACAGCCGCTCAGCAACAATGTGATGACCACCAGAATGAGGCTGCTGCGGTGAGCAGCACGGACGATCGAGCGCACCCGGTGAACGTACCCCTCCGGCCGGCCCGAGATTCCGCGCGCGGCGAGATCGAGTCCGGCGCCCGCTCGGAGGTCGGGAACGTCCCACTATCGTCGGGTCGTGCCCACCGATCGCGAGCTCCGGGTCGAGGGGTCCGTGGCGAAGGATCGGCGCTCGTGTGGGCCACGGGTCGACCCATGACGGCCGTGGTCTACCCCTCCGAGTACGAAGGTGACGTCGAGCTGTCCGACGGCGGCACGGCGTTCGTTCGGCCCGTCAAGCCGACTGACGGCCCGGAGTTCGTGGCGTTCCATGCACGACAGTCCGCCGAGAGCATCTACTACCGCTACTTCAGTCCTCATCCCACCCTCAGCGATCGCGAGGTCGAGCACTTCGTCACGGTGGATCACCGCGACCGTTTCGCGCTCGTGGCCTTCCTCGACGACGAGTTGATCGGCGTGGCGCGCTACGACCGTCCCGAGGCCAGCCAGACCGCCGAGGTCGCCTTCTTCATCGACGATGAGCATCATGGTCGGGGCTTGGCCACGATCCTGCTCGAACATCTGGCCGAAGCCGCACGCGATCGAGGCATCACGGGCTTCTGGGCGACGGTGCTGCCCGACAACCGGCGCATGGTCGGCGTGTTCCGTCAGGCGGGGTTCGGGGTCACCAGTCGGTTCAGTGACGGCGTCATCGAGGTCGATCTGACCCTCGAGCCCACCCAAGAGGCACACGATGCCATCGAAGGCCGGGCTCGCCGGGCGCAACAGGAGGCCGTCCGCCGGATACTCGCCCCGTCGCATCTGGTGGTGGTGGGTGCCAACACGAGTCATCAAGGTGCCGGACGCCGCCTCCTCGATTCGGTGCTCGATCACGGATTCACCGGGCAGGTCTCGGTCGTTCACCCCGAGGCTGACACGGTCAGCGGAGTCGACACGTACCGGTCGGTCCTCGACATCGACGACGAGATCGACCTGGCGATCATCGCGGTCCCCGCTGCCGCGGTGCTCGAGGTCGTCGACGAATGCGGCCGTGCCGGTGTCGCCGCGATCATGGTCGTGAGCGCCGGCTTCGCCGAGGCAGGCGAACAGGGCCGGGCGCTCCAGACCCAGCTGTTGACGCTCGTGCGACGGCACGGGATGCGCCTGCTCGGGCCGAACTGCCTCGGGATCATCAACACCGACCCCGATGTCAACCTGTTCGCCACGTTCCTCCAGGCGACCGCCACCGCGGGCGGGGTCGCGATCATGTCGCAATCCGGTGCGGTCGGGGGTGCGATCCTCGACGAGGCGGCCCGCGTCGGTCTCGGGGTGTCGAGTTTCGTGTCGGTCGGGAACAAGGCCGACGTCTCGGGCAACGACCTGCTCACGTTCTGGGGCGACGATCCGCGCACCAAGGTCGTGCTGGTGTACCTCGAGTCCTTCGGCAACCCTCGCCGGTTCGGCCGGATCGCCCGCAACGTCTCGGTCTCGACGCCGGTGTTGGCCATCAAGGCGGGTCGCAGCCAGCGTACGGACGGCGGACTCGACGACGAGACGGTCGACGCCTTGCTGGTGCGCCAGGGCGTCGTCCGCGTCGACGGGGTGGCACGGCTGCTCGACGTGGCGCGGGTGCTGTCGTGCCAGGGAGTGCCGGCTGGCTCGAGGATCGCGCTGGTCGGGAACTCGGGAGGGGCGCTGCGGCTCGCCGCCGATGCCGCCGCTGCGGCCGGCCTCGCAGTCACCGTCGAGCAAGACCTCGGGTGGGACGCCACCGTCGAGGACTACGTGACGTGTCTCGCCGCAGTCATCGGAGACGACGAGGCCGACCAGGTGCTCGTCGTCTTCTCGCCCACTGACCTCGAAGGGGGTTCCTCACTGCTCGAGTCCGTCCACGATCTCGCTTCGGCCCACCCGGGGGTCCCCGTGCTGGCCTCGGTCTTCGGCCCTCACGATCCGATGATCCGCCCCGCTTCCGATGCCCCGATTCCCGTCTTCGACTTTCCTGACGATGCCGTGGTCGCGGCCGGACATGCGGCTCGTTACGGCACGTGGACCGCAGCCGCCGACAGTCCGCTGGTCGAGAGTGAGCTCGACGCCCCCGAGCTCCGCACCGCAGCGTCGGTGCTCGCGATGCACCGACCACGCGTGCTCGACCTCGAGCAGGGGGCCGCCCTGCTGTCGAGGTGTGGTCTCTCTGTCACCGAGTTCCGGGTGGTCGGGTCGGCATCCGAAGCGGTCGAGGCTGCCGACCACATCGGCTACCCGGTCGTGCTCAAGGCGTCGCGGGTCGACGGGCCGGCGCGACGGGAGGCCGAGGGTGCCTCGCTCGATCTGCACCGCGCCGACGACGTCATTGCGGCCTTCACCCGCATGGCCGAACTGTTCGGCGACGAGATGCGCCATGCCGTGGTGCAACGGATGAACGAGGTCGGCCTCGACCTGGCGGTCGGCGTGACGGTCGAGTCGGGCCTCGGCCCGATCGTGTGGACTCGGACGCCCAGCGGCGTGGTGTCGCGATCGATGCTCCCGCTCACCCAACACACACTCGATGGCCTCGTTCCCGCCGAGGTCGCCGACAGCGAGCGCGCCGCCGTCGCACACCTCGTGGCTCGCATCGGTGCGCTCGCCGAGGCCGTGCCCGAAGTGCGCTCGGTTCGGTTGGAGCCGCTGATGGTCGGAGACGGGCGGGCGGCGATCACCAACGTTCGGATCGAGGTGGCCCAGGATCGACGTCCCGACCGGCCCGAGGTGAGACGACTCGACGCCACCTTGACCTAGTGGCGGTGCGTCAGGGGCGCGGCTCGCGCGGAAGGCCGAGGCTGCGTTCGCCCAGGATGTTGCGCAGGATCTCGGTGGTGCCGCCCATGATCGTGTAGGCGGGCGCATACGCGACGTTGCGGACGACCCGGTTGTACAGAGGGTCGTCGGTGATCGTCGCTCGCGGGCCGAGCACATCGGCGCAGAAGTATGCGACTTCCTGCTCGAACTCGGTGCACGCCGTCTTGGTGGCGGCCGAGAAGTTCTCGGGAGCTTGGCCCATCACCTCGCGGAGCACGAGCAGTCGCCCGATACGGAACATGGTCTCGATCCGGGCGATCCGCTGTCGGACGAGTGGGTCGTCGGTGTCGGCGTACCGGAGACAGTCGTCGTACAGGCGCTTGTTCGAGACCAGTCGGTCGATGCCACCACGCTCGTGCTGCATCTGGCGCATCACCTGACCGAAGCTGCCGTTCAGTTCGCCGACCAGGTGGCCGGCGGGGACCCGGACGTCGTCGAAGAAGATCTCGCAGAAGTGGTGGCTGTCGGTCATGTCGCGGATGGGCGTGACCGTCACCCCGGGCGCGTGCATGTCGACGATGAGTTCCGACAGGCCCTTGTGCTTGGGCGCATCAGGGTCGGTGCGACAGATCAGGTAGATCCAATCGGCGTCCGCGCCGCCCGAGTTCCAGATCTTCTGCCCGTTCACGACGAACTCGTCTCCGTCTCGGACAGCCCTGGTCGAGAACGACGCGACATCCGAGCCGGCATCGGGCTCGCTCATTCCGATGCACCAAACCGTCTTACCGGCGATGATGTCGGGGATCCACCGTCGCTTCTGCTCCTCGGTGCCGTACTCGAGCAGCGTCGGACCCATCTGGCGGTCGGCGAACCAGCACGACGCGATCGGCGCTCCGGTCTCGATGAGCGCCTCGGACACGATGTGACGTTCGAGCTTGGAGCGGCCGCCGCCTCCGTATTCGGTCGGCCAGGTCATGCCGATCCAGCCTCGCTCGGCGAGTTCGACCGCGAGCGCCCGGTCGTGACCGACGATCCAGGAGTCCTCGGTGAACTCGCACTTCGCGGTTGCCGCACGCCCGACCGCCAACGCCTCCTCGCGAAGAGCGACGAGCTCGGCAGGGAGTGCGAAGTCCATGGCGCCCGACGCTACCTGTGAGACGAAATGTGTCGGCAAAGCGCTCGCCGGTGCAAGGCTGATGCGATGTACGCGAACGTGATCACCGACGGATCTCTCGAATGGATCGAGCAACCCGACCCCGAGCCGGGTCGCTTCGAGGTGCTGGTCGAGGTGCAGGCCTCAGGCCTCAACGCCGCCGATCGGGTTCAGATCCAAGGCTTCTACCCGGCCCCTCCCGGCTCGCCCGCCGACGTGCCGGGTCTCGAGCTCGCCGGACCAGTCGTTGCCCTCGGTCCCGACGTGACCGACGTCGCCGTCGGCGACCGGGTGATGGCCGTCATCGGTGGGGGAGGCCAAGCCGAGCTCGCCGTCGTGCACGAACGACACCTCCTCGGCGTCCCAGACGGTCTCGGTTGGCCCGAGGCAGGTGGGTTCGCCGAGACGTTCACGACTGCGCACGACGCCCTCTTCACGCAGTGTGGGCTGGCCATGGGCGAGCGAGTGTGCATCCATGGCGCGGCCGGCGGTGTCGGGACCAGCGCCGTGCAACTCGCCGCCGCAACGGGAGCGCACGTCACGGCGACGGTCCGCAACCACGATCATCACGATGCGGTGGGAGCGCTCGGAGCCGACGTGGTGGTCGATCCGGCCGAGTTCGTCGACGCCGGCCCCTACGACGTCATCCTCGAGCTCGTGGGTGCGCCCAACTGGCCGGCCAATCTCGACGCGATCGCCCCGTGGGGCCGCATCGTGGTCATCGGCGTCGGTGCCGGAGCGAACATCGAGATGAACCTCTTCGCGCTCATGGCCAAGCGCGCCACGCTGCGAGGCTCGACCTTGCGCGCCCGCCCGCTCGAGGAGAAGGCCGACGCGGCACAGCGCATGATCACCCACGTGTTGCCGCACCTCGCCTCGGGTGCGCTCACGGTGCCGGTCGCCGACACCTTCGACATGCCGGACGCGAACCAGGCCTACGAGCGCTTCGCTGCCGGCGGCAAGTTCGGGAAGATCGTCCTGACGCGACCGTCCTGAACGACGCTTCGAACCTGCTCGTCAGCGGTTGTCGATCGGGACGTAGTCGCGAACACCGAGGCCGGTGTAGAGCTGGCGGGGGCGGGCGATGCGCTGGTCCTGTTCGAGCAACTCGACCCAGTGCGCCAACCAACCCGCGGTCCGCGGGATGGCGAACAACACGGTGAAGATCTGCGTCGGGAACCCCATCGCCTGGTAGATGAGGCCCGAATAGAAGTCGACGTTCGGATAGAGCTTGCGGCTGATGAAGTAGTCGTCGGCGAGTGCGACCTCTTCGAGCTTGAGGGCGATGTCGAGCAGTGGGTTCTTCCCCGTCACCGCGAACACCTCGTCGGCGGTCTGCTTGATGATCGTGGCCCGTGGGTCGAAGTTCTTGTACACGCGGTGGCCGAAGCCCTGCAGTCGGCCCTCGCCGTTCTTGACGCTCTCGACGAAGGCCGGGACCTCGTCGATCGAGCCGATCTCGGTGAGCATCTTGATGACCGCCTCGTTGGCTCCGCCGTGGCGGGGGCCGTAGAGCGCAGCCGCAGCGCCGGCGGTGGCGCTGTAGGGGTCGGCGTGAGCGGACCCGATGGTGCGCATCGCGGTGGTGCCGCAGTTCTGTTCGTGGTCGGCATGGAGGATGAAGAGCACGTCGAGGGCGCGTGCGAGTGCAGGGTCGGCTTCGTAGTGCGGCTCGGCGATCTTCCACATCATCGACAGGAAGTTCTCGGTGAAGGTCAGTTCGTTGTCGGGATAGACGAACGGCATTCCGAGGCTGAACCGGTGGCATGCTGCGGCCAGCGTGGGCATCTTGGCGATGAGCCGCACGATCTGGCGGTAGCGGACCTCGGGGTCCTGGATCTCCTTGGCGTTGTCGTAGAAGGTCGACAACGCGGCGACGGCCGACACCAACATCCCCATCGGGTGGGCGTCGTAGTGGAAGCCTTCGAGGAACCGCTTGCGCATGTTCTCGTGAATGAACGTGTGGTAGGTGATGTCCTGGGTCCACACCTCGTTCTGCTCGGCGGTCGGCAACTCGCCGTGGATGAGCAGGTAGGCCACCTCGAGGTAGGTCGACTGCTCGGCCAGTTGCTCGATCGGGTAGCCCCGGTAGCGGAGGATGCCGTTGTCGCCGTCGATGTCGGTGATCGCACTCGAGGTGGCCGCCGTCGACGTGAATGCCGGGTCGTAGAACCAGGTGTTCCCGAGCAGCTCTTTCCACTTCGCGCCGTCGACTCCTCCGTGTTCGATCGGGATCTCGATCGACTTACCGGTTCGGTTGTCGGTGATGGTCACGCTGTCTGCCACGAGCGGAATGTACCCGAGTGTGAGGATCGTGCTCTCAGTCGTCGAAGCGCAACGTCACACCTGCCTGCGTCCCAGCGGTTTCGCGGAGCGCTTCGAGGAGCACCTGGATGAGCGCTCGAGTTGGCGCGATGACCCGTTCGTGGCGCCGTTGGGCAACGCCGACCGAGCGGGCCGACACCCCGTGCAGCGGGATGCGTTTCCAGTCGCCTTGGAGCCATGGGGGAGCGGCGGTCGTGGGCAGGATCGCCGGGCCGAACCCTTCGAAGGCCAGTGAGGCCACCAGACGCATGCCGTCGACCTCGGCCATGGTGCGAAGTGTCGTGCCGGCCGCTGATGCGGCGCGATCGAGCTCGTCGCGGAATGCGGTCCCGGACGGTTCGAGCACGAGATCGTGCTCCGCGAGGTCGCGGAGCTCGATCGACTCGTACTCGGCGAGAGGATGGTCGTTGGGCGCGACCACGATCCGCGTCTCGTCGAACAACGGCGAGGTGCTCACCATCGGGTCGACCACCGGCAGGTTGACCACCGCAACGTCGAGGGAACCGCGCACGAGTTGGGGAAGAAGCGACGTCGTCGTGGCGTCGACCACGACGACGGAGATCCGCGGATGCTCCGATGCCAGCGACTCGAGCATCCGCGGTACCAGCCATCGGCCGATGGTTCCGATGACCCCGAAGCGAACCGAACCCACCACCTCGTCGTGCAGGGCCGCGACGTCGGACGTGACCGCCTCCATCTCGCGCTGGATGCGACGCGCCCGGGCGACGACGGCGTCGCCCTCCTCGGTGAGGTCGCCGGTGCGGCGATCGACGACCTCGACACCGAGCTCGGCCTCGAGGCGCGCGATGTGGGCAGACACGTTGGACTGCACCGTGTGAAGCGCCCGCGCCGCCGCGGAGAAGCTGCCGTGGTCGGCGATGGCGACGACGGCGTCGAGTTGCTTCAGGTCCATCGCTGGTGATGATGGCACATATCGCAACTGACTGTTGGACAGATGGAGCCACCTCGTTCACAGTGATCGGACAAACACAAGGGCGTTCACGCAAGGCCGCCCTCATTCTCCGGACTCCGACTCGATTCCCCCGTCTGAGTCAGAGCATCCGTCGAGAGAAGAGCTGGTCCTCCCCCGGACCAGCTCTTCGTATGTTTGCGGTCGGCTCGCTGTGCTGTTTCGGTCGGCTCGCAAACTGCCGCTCGCACTCCCTGCCGTTTGCACGGAGCTGCGGGGCGCGTTGCGGTGTGCTCCTTCGGCTGGCTGTGCTGTTTCGGTCGGCTCGCAAACTGCCGCTCGCACTCCCTGCCGTTTGCACGGAGCTGCGGGGCGCGTTGCGGTGTGCTCCTTCGGCTGGCGCCTTCGTCGCGCGCGGGACGGTGCCACTTCCCATTTTTCGGAGCGCTCTTCGGTTTTCAGTGGGAGACTTGGTCGTGGCGCGGATCTGGGTGGTGGACGACGAGCCCAACGAGCGGTTCACGCTGTACACCCGCGCCAACGTCGGTGAGGTGTTTCCTCATGTCATGACCGCGCTCACCGGGTCGTTGATCGGTGGCCCGATTCAAGACGGCCAGACCGCGGTGTTCCTCGAACTGGGCGTGCTGCGCCCGAACGAGGTCACCGGGCCGGCGGTGGGCACCGGGGTGTTCGGCGGATACCTCTACCTCAGCGGGTCCGTCTTCAGGTTGTTCGGGGTCCGGATGCCGGGGATGTCGGCGGCCGATGTCGACGAGCAGATCCTCGGCGAGACCGGCGACATGCCCCCGTACGTACGAGCCGACGGCGACCGCAACCTCCTCGCCACACTGAACATCGCTCGAACCGTCACGACGTTGCTTCGCCGTCCGGATCTGAAGGTGTTCGATCAGGCACGGGCCTCCGCCGAGGCATGGCTCGCGACCATGCCCGACCTGCCGACGGCGACCGACCAGGAGTTGCTCGACTGGCTCGACACGTTCGGGCCGCGCCAATCCGACAGCATGGCGCACCTTTCGCGATCGGCGATGTTCGTCGGCGCCCCCCGGGGCATCATCGACCGTTTGCTCGATCGCCCGGGAGTCGAACCCGGCCTGGCCAACAGGATGGTCGGCGGGACCGGCGACATCGACTCGGCTCGGCTCGCGCAGCGGCTGTGGACACTCGGGCGGTTGGTGGCCGATGATGCCTCGCTGACGGCGGCGTTCGACGTCGGCCTCGACGGCATCGCCGAGCGCACCGAAGCGTCGGCACTGCGACCGGCGCTCGATGCCTTTCTTGCAGACCACGGCCATCGGTGCAGCAACGAGTACGAACTCGCCGTGCCCGCATGGATCATGGACCCCGCGCCGGTCTACGCGGCCATCGACCGACTGCGGAGCGCTCCGGCGGAGCGAGACCCTGCCACCGTGGGACGACAGCTGGCCGGCGATGCCGACGAGGCGCTCGCCGAGGGGCTGGCCAGCGTTCCGCGTGTCGTGCGACCGTTCCTTCGACGCTGCGTCCAGGTGGCGCGGCTCGGCTCGATCGGACGAGAGCGGGCCAAGGACATTCTCGTGCTCGAGAACCTCGGCGCCCGTCAGGTCCTGGCCGAGTTGGTCCGACGGGCGGCTGAGCGTGGCGGGCCGCATGACCCTGCTCTCGCCTTCTGCGTGACGGCCGATGAGTTGTCGGACTTCGTGACCGACCCAGCGCACTACGCCGACGTGATCGCCGAACGAGCCGAGCAGCAGCGGTACCTCAGCGAGCGCGTTCCTCCACCATGGTTCGACGGCCAGATCCCCGATCCGTCGACGTGGGCGCTGCGTGCCGATGCGGCGCCGGACGCACCGGAGGCGGGCGCCATGCTGACCGGCGTCGCAGTGAGCGGAGGGTCGGCGTTCGGGCCGGCTCGGGTGATCTCCGATCCCGCCGACCCGCGTGGGCTCGACCCCGGCGACGTGCTCGTGTGCGCCATCACCGACCCCGCCTGGACCCCGCTCTTCCTGGCTGCCGCAGCGGTGGTGTGCGAGACCGGCGCTGTTCAGAGCCACGCGGCAATCGTGTCGAGGGAACTCGGCATCCCCGCCGTTCTCAGCGTGGCGGGGATCACCGGCATCACCGATGGGACGATGCTGCACGTCGACGGCGACGCAGGCACGGTGCGCATCGGCGATTGAGACGGTGGGTTCGGCCTCTCCGTTCGGAGGTCTCGACCGATACGGTTGCGCGATGGCTTCTGCGGCTGCGTTCTTCGATCTCGACCGGACGCTGCTCACCGGAGCGAGCGGTCCGGTCATCACCGGCGCACTCCGCGAGGTCGGTCTCGTTCCCGACCGATCGATACCCGGCGAGAACCTCGTGTACCGCTTCTTCGACCTCATCGGCGAGAATCGGCCGTCGATGTTGCTGGCGCGGCAGATGGCTCGAGTCGCCAGCGGCTGGGACCGCGCGACGGCACGCAAGGCCGGCGAGATCGCGGCCGACACGCTCATCCACCAGGTGGTTCCGTTCGCACTCCCGATCATCGAGGAGCACCACGACGCCGGACGGCAGGTCGTGATGGCCACGACCTCGCCCTACGATCTGGTGAAACCGCTCGCCGACCGTCTCGGTCTCGACGATGTGATCGCCACCCGGTACGGCGAGGTCAACGGAAACTACGACGGCACGGTCGCAGGTCACTTCGTCTGGGGAAAGGGCAAGTTGGCGGCGGTCGAGGAGTGGGCCGCAGAGCACGATGTCGACGTCGCCGACAGCTGGGCCTACTCAGACAGCTACTTCGACATCCCGCTGTTGTCGGCCGTCAAGCACCCCTTCGCCGTCAACCCCGACCCGCGGCTCCGAGCCGTTGCCACGCTCCGTCGCTGGCCATCGATGCACCTCGATGTGCCCCCAGGGGTCCCCAAAGTCGTGGGGGTCGAACCTCAACAGGTGATGATGGCGCTGGCTCGGCCCGAGCTCGTCCCGTACGCACGCTTCGACATCTCCGGCACGTCCCACATCCCGAAGACCGGCGGCGCGATCATCGTCGGCAACCACCGCAGTTACTTCGACCCCCTCGCGATGGGCATGGCCCTGGCGCAGCGCGGTCGGCCGGTCAGGTTCCTCGGCAAGAAGGAAGTGTTCGACGCGCCGCTGGTCGGGCAGATGGCCAGTGCCATGGGCGGCATCCGGGTCGACCGCGGTACGGGCTCGGACGAGCCGTTGCGGGCGGCCGCCGACGCCCTCGCCGCCGGAGAACTCGTCGCCGTCATGCCGCAAGGCACCATCCCGCGGGGTCCGGCCTTCTTCGACCCCGAGCTCAAGGGCAGGTGGGGTGCCGCCAAGCTGGCGGCCATGACGAAGGTGCCCGTCATCCCGGTCGGGTTGTGGGGGACCGAACAGGTCTGGCCACGCAGCGCACGTCTGCCGAACCTCCTCGCGGTCACCGATCCGCCGTTGGTCACGATCCGTGTCGGATCACCGGTCGAACTGAACTACCGCTCCGCCGATGCCGACACCAAACGCATCATGGAGGCGCTCTCGGAGTTGCTGCCGCCCGAAGCCAAGGTTCAGCGGACTCCGACGGCGGAAGAGCTTGCTCGGACCTACCCGCCCGGGTACGAGGGCGATCCCGCCGCCGAGCTCGAGCGTCGTCCGGGCACCGACCGCTAGGCCGTCGTCCCCAGTCCGGCACGCGTCCCGGTGGGCCGTTTTCCTCACTATGTATGACTTATGTCACACATAGGCCTGACGCAAAGTAGCTAAAGCCACACCCTTCGTGCTGCCGATGGTTCGGCTGTCGGCATCCACCCGTGACGGGTGGTGGACGGCCGTGCAGACGGGCGTCGAGTCGGACGGGAAGGTGAGGGCGACATGGCACAGCACACGGAGCGATCCGACGACGGGGCGACCCTCGTCGAGTTCGCGCTGCTCGTGCCCGTGCTGGTGATGTTGCTGTTCGGACTCGTCGAGTTCGGCGTCGCCTACGACCGCCAGCAGGCCCTGACCGGCGGTGCTCGCGAAGGCGCCCGGGCTGCGTCGATCGGCCGGAACCAGACCCAGATCGAGGCCCGGGTGAACGAAGCCCTCGGCGGCACCAACTTCGACCATGCCGTCACGGTGGTCGTGAGCATCGACCCGGCACCCGGTCTCAGCACCGTCGGCCCCTGCGACGAGACGAACTCGGGCGCCACGGTCACCGTCGACGTGAGCGTCGACGAGGAAGTCTCGATTCCGTTCGTGACCGATCGGACGATCACTCTCACGGCACGGGGGTCCTTCCTGTGCGAGTGAACGACGACCGGGGCTCGGTGATGATCGTCTTTGCGGCGTTCGTGGTCGCGGCGGTCGGGATGATCGCGCTCGTGACCGACGTCGGAGCGTCACGTGATGCGCGTGCCAGGCTCATCACCTCGACCGACGCGGCTGCGCTGGCCGCGGCCCAGGACTACGCCGACGGTGAGAACGGATGCAACGCCGACGAGAACGACGACGGGGTGGTTGCTGCGGACGAGATGTCGGTGGCCGAACGGCGGATGCTGGCGAACAGCGGCAATGCCGTGATGGACTTCTGCGGGGTGACGGCGGGGACCGCCGGCGGATCGAACATCGTCACCGTGTCGGCCCACGAGGAGATCAGCTACCTCTTCGGGCCGGTTTTCGGCGACGACGCCGGAACCTCCTACTCGTCGACGTCGGTGGTGTACGGCCGCCCCCTGTCGGTCCCCGGACTGAAGCCGCTGGGTTTGTGCTACGACATGCCGCAGATCCTCGATTGGCAGAGCAAGGGCTACCCCTCGCCGTCGCAGGAGTACACGATCTACTTCGAGGGCAACATCGGAGTGTGTGGTGATCCGGCCGGCAACTGGGGCCTCCTCGACTTCAACGGCGGTGCCAACACCACGCCCGAGTTCAACGACTGGATGGCCGACGGTTATCCGGAGCCCGTGGTGATCGGTCAGCCGGTGCCCGGCAAGCCCGGAGTCCCCTCCGGCGGCAAGGACGTAGAGATCGCCGTCGGCACCGTCATCCACCTGCCCGTCATCAGCTACGAGAGCGGCAGCGGTCAGAACACCATCTACCGGGTGGTCGGCTTCATCGAGGGCGAATTGACTCACGTCCAGGACAGCGGAACGGAGTCGGACCGTCACATCAAGATGCGCTTCCACAAGAACACCGTGCGGGGTACGTGCTGCGCCGACGGCCCCCCAGGATCTCCTGAAACCAATTACTACGGACTGGTCTCGTTCCAGATCTGTGGCACCGACAACGACACAAGCAACTGCTGAAGGGCGATGACCATCATGAAGGACAAGAAGAAGCTCGGATTGATCGGGGCGGTGATGCTGACCCTGATCGGGACCATTGCACTGGTGCTGTTCGTGCAATCGGCCGAAGATCGCGCCCTGGCCGACCAGGAGGTCGTCGACGTCCTCGTGGCCACGACCGACATCCCCGCCGGCACTGCGGTCGAGGAGCTCGGGCCGTTCACCGAGGTGAAGCGAATCCCGGTCGGAGCAGTCTCGCCGACCGCGGCCAGCTCGATGAGCGAGCTCTCGCCGGGCCAGGTGCTGACCATCGACCTCTCGGTCAACGAACAGGTCACCGGTTCCCGTCTCGCGCTCGTCGAGGACTTCGCGAAGCAGGGCGCCGTCGAGATCCCCGAGGGGATGATGGAGGTCACGATCAGCCTCGGCTCCGAGCAGACCATCGGTGGCACCCTCACCGCCGGCGAGAAGGTCGCCCTGGCGCTCACCCTCGAGGACGAAACCGGTGTCGTCCTCCACAAGATGCTCGTCACCCACGTGCAGGGCGCCCCGGTGGAGTCGGCTCAGGAGTCGACCGCGGTCGACAGCAACGAGCGACCCCCGGCACCGGGCGGAAACCTGCTCGTGACGTTTGCGGTCGACATCGACCAGCTCCAGCGGGTCGTCTGGGCAGCCGAGCACGGCAGTGTTTGGCTGGCCCGCGAGCCGGCGGCAGCTCCTGAGCTGTCCGTGGATCCGCAGACTCGGGAGGGCATCTATGGTTGAGCTCAGCCACGCACCGCAGGTGATCGACACGACGCCGACCGGCGCCCGCGAAGGCGGCAAGGTCATCACGGTCCTGTCCCCGAAAGGTGGCGCCGGGAAGACGACGCTGGCAGTGAACATGGCCGCAGGACTGGCCAAGTTCGCGCCGAAGGACGTCGTGGTCGTCGACACCGACCTCCAGTTCGGCGATGTCGGTACTGCACTCGGGCTCCGGCCCAAGAGCACGTTCTACGACGCCGTCACGCTCGGGCTCGATGATCCTGTCGCACTCAAGCTCCAGCTCGTCCCGCACGTATCGGGCTGCTGGGCGTTGTGTGCCCCCGATCATCCCGCCCAGGCCGACGCCATCACACCCGAGCATGTGGCGCAGGTCGTGCGGACGCTCCGCAAGACCTTCAAGTACGTGGTCGTCGACAACGAACCCGGTCTCGGCGAGCGTGCTTTGGCGGCACTCGACGAGTCGACCGACATCCTGATGATCTGCGTGACCGACGTGCCGAGCGCTCGGGGTCTCCGCAAGGCGATGATCGCGCTCGATCAGGTCAAGATCACCGGCCCGACCCGCCACTTCGTCCTGAACCGAGCTGACGCTCGAGTCGAGTTCGAAGAGGCCGACATCGTCAAGACGGTCGGGTACGACATCTCGGTTCGGATCCCGAGCGACCGGGTGTTCCCGCTGGCGATGAACCGTGGGGTCCCCGTCGTGCTCAACGCCGATGGCGGTTCGGCCGTCGACGCGATCTGGAACCTGGTTGCCACAGTAGGTGGCGAGGGCGTCGAGGAACCGGCCGACACCAAGAAGTCGGGTCTGTTCCGGAGGCGGGGCTGACATGAAGCTCAGCGAACGCCTCGAGGCCGTCCAGTCGGCCGAGGTCGCAGAGGACGAGGACCAACTCGACCTCTCGATCGACAGCACCCCCGCCGTCGAGCGCCATGCCAACCCGATGGCCGATCTCATCGATCGTGCTCGGCAACAGCTGCTCGGCGCGATGGGCGGCCGCATCAATGACGCCGGCTCATCCGACGAGGACCTTCGCCGGATGGTGGTCGCCGAGCTGACCACCATCGTCGACGCCGAGCCGGTCCCACTCTCGTCCGAAGAGCGCAAGCAAGTGATCAACTCGATCGTTGCGAGCGTCCTCGGCTACGGCCCCATCCAGCCACTGCTGGCCGACCCGAGCGTCACCGAGGTGATGGTGAACGGGCCCAATCAGATCTTCGTCGAGCGGGCCGGCCAGCTCTCGCTCGCCGATGCGCAGTTCGAGGACGACGCGCAGCTGCGCCGGGTCATCAACCGCATCGTGTCGCCGATCGGCCGCCGCATCGACGAGTCGTCGCCGATGGTCGACGCACGTCTGCCCGACGGATCGCGAGTGAACGCGATCATTCCGCCCTTGGCGGTCGATGGCGCGTCCCTGACGATTCGCAAGTTCTCGAAGAAGAACTTCTCGGCCGAGGACCTGGTCAACATGGGTTCGGCGACCGTCGAGTCGATCTACCTGATCGCCGCTGCGGTCCGGGGGCACCTCAACACCCTCGTGAGCGGCGGAACGGGTTCGGGAAAGACCAGCCTCCTCAACGTGCTCTCCTCGTTCATTCCCGAAGGTGAGCGCATCGTCACCATCGAGGACGCGGTCGAGCTCCGGATGGGGCAGGAACACGTCGTGAGGCTCGAAGCTCGCCCCGGGAACTCCGAGGGCCGCGGCCTCATCGAGATCCGCGACCTGGTGCGCAACGCGCTCCGGATGCGCCCCGACCGGGTCATCGTCGGCGAGTGCCGCGGCGGCGAGGCGCTCGACATGCTCCAGGCGATGAACACCGGCCATGCCGGTTCGTTGTCGACACTGCACGCGAACTCACCCGACGACGCCACCAGCCGGCTGGAGACGATGGTCCTGATGGGGGGCATCGAACTCCCGATCCCGGCCATCCGAAAGCAGATCGAATCGGCGGTCGACCTGATCGTGCACACCAGCCGTCTGCGCGACGGGAGCCGCCGCATCGTCGAGGTCTCCGAAGTCGACGGCATCGAGGGGAACGACATCATGGTCAAGCCGATCTTCAAGTTCCGCCAGACCGGCGTCGACGCCGACGGCCGTCTGATCGGACAGCTCGAGCCGACGGGGCACCGTCCCGCCTTCGTCGACCACCTCAAGGACGCCGGACTCGCCATCGACGACCGGCTGTTCGAGCCCCGCAAGACGGCGGCGGTGGCGATCTGATGCGACGTCTCCTCTCGGTCCTCGCGATCGTGGTGCTCGCGCTCGTGGTCGCACCATCGAGCGCCGCAGCCAGAGGTGGTGACAACGCCGCCGAGATCGTCCAGATCGACACATCGGAGTATCCCGAGGTCGAGGTCGTCCTCGCGCTGCCCCAGAGCACCGGGGTCGACGACCAGAGCCTGAGCCTCACCGAGGCCGGCCAGGAGGTGCCGATCAGTGTGCGTCCGGTCGGACTCGCCGGGCTGAAGGTCGCCATCGTGCTCGACGTGTCGTCGTCGATGGACGGCTTCGCGCTCGACGCCGCCAAACAGTCGGCCGTTGCGTTCGTCGAGGGACTTCCCGAAGGGGCCTCGGCAGCCGTGGTGAGCTTCTCGGACGTCGCCCGTCTCGATCAGCCGTTCACTTCGAACCGGGTCGACCTCCAACTCGCCATCGAAGGACTCCAAGCCGGCGGTGGCACGGCCATGTTCGACGGCATCACCGCTGCGCTGACCGCGCTCGGCTCGCCGTCGGGCACGGATCGCGCGATCGTGGTGCTGACCGACGGTGATGATGCCGACAGCGCGGCCACCCTCGACGAGACGATCGCCCGAGTCAACGCCGCCGACGTCCAGTTCACCGGGATCTCACTGGTGACCGAGTCCGGCGGCGCCTCGCAGCTCCAGCCGATCGCCGATGCGGCCGGCGGCCGGGTCTTCAACGTCGATGACCCCTCGCTGTTGGTCGGCGCCTATGGCCTGGTGTCCGCGAGCCTGGAGAGCCGGTACGAGGTCGCCTACACCGCCTTGTCGACCGAGCCGGACAACGAGCTCGTCTTCTCGCTCGACGGCGAGCCGGCGCTGACTCAGAACGTGAGCTACACCGTCACCGGCATCCCGACCGCTGCGGCTCGGATCGAGACTGCCGCGCCCCAGCTCGTGAGCGCCGGGGGACTGGCCTCGCAGCCGTGGATCCCGTGGACAGGAGCACTGCTCATCGCCGCCGGCCTCGTCGGCTGCGTCCTGATGGTGCAGAACGACTCGGAGCGCAGAGCGCTGCGCACGGCGACCTCGCAACTGAGTGAGACCCCCGACGATCTGGGTGGCATGCAGTTCGACGAGCGCATCGATGCGGCCGAGAAGTCGACGAGCCCAGCCGACATGTTGAGCGGCGTCGCCGAAGGCCTCACCGATGCGGCCACCAAGGTCCTCGAACGTCGGGGTCACTCTGGCCAGCTGGCGGCACTGATCGAACGGGCCGGTATCTCGATCCGTCCCGGCGAGCTCGGTGCCTTCGTGCTGACCTGCAGCCTCGCGGGCCTGGCGATCGGGTTCGCTCTGGGCGGGCCGATCTTCGGTCTCGTCCTCCTGGTTGCTCCGGGGTTGCTCACCCCGACGGTGCTGAAGTTCCTCGCCGGCCGTCGACGCAAGAAGTTCGCGGGTCAGCTCGGCGACACCCTGATCCTCATCTCCGGTGCGCTCAAGGCCGGCTACGGGTTGGCCCAGGCGCTCGACTCTGTCGCCGCGGAGGCCCCCTCGCCGACCAAGGAGGAGTTCAGCCGGGCTCTTCTCGAGACCCGTCTCGGACTCACGCTCGAGGCGGCACTCGACTCGATGGACGACCGCATGCAGTGCGAGGACTTCACCTGGGTCGTCAACGCCGTCAAGATCAATGCGGCCGTGGGCGGTGACCTGTCGAAGATCCTCGATCAGGTCGGCGACACCATCCGGGCTCGTACGAAGATCCGGCGACAGATCAATGCGCTCGCCGCCGAGGGCAAGATCTCGGCGCTGGTGCTGTTCTCGCTGCCGCCAGGCCTCGTGTTCTTCATCGCGATGTCGAACCCCACCTACATCGAGCCGCTCTTCTCCACCACCACCGGCCACTTCATCCTTGGCGCTGCCATCGTGATGATGGGTGCCGGAGGCCTGTGGCTCCGCAAACTCGTGAACCCGGAGGTCTGATGAACGTCTTCATGCTCTATCTCCCCGCTGTGTGTGTCGTCGGCGGCATCGCGTTGATCTGGCGCTCGGTCGCCGTCAGCGACCCGATCTCGGTGCAGGATCTCCAGCACCTCGACGAGCTCGACAATCCGACCAACACGCTGCGCCGAGTCGGCCTTCAGAAGTCGATGAACGACCGCGTGCTCGGGCCGATGGCCCATGCGTTGACCGAGCGCATCCGGCAGGTCACGCCGGTCGGCCGGCTCGAGGCCATCCAACACAAGCTGGTGCTCGCCGGCATGGAAGACGGCAAGGTGTCAGCCGAGGCGGTGCTCGGCGCGAAGTTGGTCGCAACGCTGATCGGTGTGTTCATCGGTGTCTTGATGCTGTCCGATGGAATCTCGACGGGTTCGATCTTCCGGGCGGGCCTCGCCGTCGGTGTCGCCTATCTCGTGCCCGAGACGCTGCTGAAGCGACGGGTCGAGGATCGCCAGAAGCAGATCGAGTACGCCCTCCCCGACACCATCGACCAGATCACCGTGACGGTCGAGGCGGGGCTGAGCTTCGACGGTGCCATCCAACGGGCCGGCGAGGAGGGCAATGGGCCCCTGGCCGACGAGTTCCTCAAGGTCGTCAACGACATGCAGATCGGGATGACCCGCGAGGAGGCGCTCGAGACGCTGCTCGAGCGCACCGACGTTCCGAGCCTGCGTGGCTTCGTCCTGTCGATCCGCCAGGCTTCGCGCTACGGCCTGCCGATCGCACGGGTGCTGCGGGTCCAGGCCAACGAGATGCGCGAGAAGCGGCGTGCGAGGGCCGAGGAGAAGGCCATGCAGATCCCGGTGAAGATCACCTTCCCGTTGGTCTTCTGCATCCTCCCGGCGCTCTTCCTCGTCATCCTCGGCCCTGCCGGCATCCAGATCACGCAGAACTTCGGATGAGCTGGTTCGGCCGTCTGTCCTTGCGGCGATCCGACCGTTCTGACCGGGGCGTGGCGGTCATCGAGTACGCGTTGCTCGCCGGAGCGTTCGGCCTCGTGGCCATCGCCGGCCTGAGCTCACTGCAGAGCGAGTTCGACACCGCCTACGATGACCGACAGCCCCAGTACGGGGCGCCGCACGTGACCGGCCAGACGACCACGACCAGCGTCGGCGCCAGTTCGTCGAGCAGCAGCAGTTCGAGCAGTTCGTCGAGCAGCACGTCGAGCTCGACGAGCACCACCCTGGCGTCGACGACGACCACCACTGCGCCTCCCGTCAACCTCTCGTACTGGTGGCATGACCGGTACTGGGAGACCGGCACGAAATGGGCCATCCAGTCAGAGATGTTCGTCCTGCACACCGACGGGACGCCCTACGCGAACACGAGCGTGACCGTCAGCTACTTCGACATCAACCAGTTCCCGATCGGCTCGGTCACCGGGACGACGAACTCGGCCGGCTTCCTCCAGGTCAGGTCGCCGCAGTTCCGCAAGCAGGACCATGCGCGGGTGTTCCTCGCGGCGACCGACGTTGGAGGTACGGCCAACTGGGAAGGCACGCTCACGCAGTGGGTCGACAAGCCCTGACTCGATGAGGCGCCTCAGCCGGCCCGCTTCTGGCGGATGATGTTGAGCGCCGACCCTGCCCGGAACCACTCGATCTGGTCGTCGCTGAGGGTGTGGACCGCCTCGAAGTCGACACTCGAACCATCGGGTCGGGTCACCCGGCACACGACCGGCACGTCGGGTGCGAGGTCGGCAAGGCCCCCGATGCTGATGGTGTCGTCTTCGCCGATCAGGTCGTAGGACGCCGGGTCGGCGAAGGTCAGGGCGAGGACGCCCTGCTTCTTGAGGTTGGTCTCGGCGATGCGGGCGAAGCTCCGGGCGAACACCGCCTTGCAGTTCCGAAACCGCGGCTCCATCGCCGCGTGCTCTCGCGAGGACCCTTCGCCGTAGTTCTCGTCGCCCACGGCGACCCAGCCGCGGTCGGCGGCGTGCAGCGACGCCATGACGTCGGGGAACGGCTTGACCCGGCCGTCGACGGGATCCTTGCCCTCCCCTGCGATCCCGGTGAACGCGTTCACCGCGCCCAGGAAGAGGTTGCCGCTGATGTTCTCCAGATGGCCGCGGTACTTGAGCCACGGACCGGCCATCGAGATGTGGTCGGTGGTGCACTTGCCCTGGGCCTTGACGGCGACGGGGAGGTCGACGTAGTCGTTGCCGTCCCATGCTTCGAATGGGGTGAGCAACTGGATGCGGTCGCTGCCCGGATCGACGATGACCTCGATGTCGCTGCGGTCGTCGGGCGGCGACTGGAAGCCCGATTCGCCCTGGTCGAAGCCACGAGCGGGAAGGTCCTCGCCCACCGGTGGGTCGAGGCGGACCTCTTCGCCGGCATCGTTGGTGAGCGTGTCGGTGCGCGGATCGAAGTCGAGGGTGCCTGCGAGCGCCAGTGCGATCACGGTGTCGGGGGAGGTCACGAACGACAAGGTGTTGGGGTTGCCGTCGTTGCGCTTCGGGAAGTTGCGGTTGTAGCTGTTGACGATCGTGTTCTTGGTCTCGTCGGGCAGGTCGGGTCGGTTCCACTGCCCGATGCACGGGCCGCATGCGTTGGCCAGGACGTTGCCGCCGATCGCCTCGAGGTCGGCGAGGAGACCGTCGCGTTCGATGGTCGCCCGGACCTGCTCGGACCCAGGCGTGACCATGAGCTGGGACTTGGCCGTCAGCCCTCTGGCCGATGCCTGACGTGCGATCGACGCGGCCCGGGTGATGTCCTCGTAGCTCGAGTTGGTGCACGATCCGATGAGCGCCGAACTGATCTCGAGCGGCCAGTCGTTCTGGCGGGCCGCATCAGCCACCTCGCTCACCTTGTGGGCCCGGTCGGGGGAGTGAGGGCCGTTGATCATCGGCTCGAGTGTCGACAGGTCGATCTCGATCACCTCGTCGAAGTACGAGGCGGGATCGGCCAAGACCTCGGGATCGGCGACCAGGTTCGCGGCATGGTCGTCGGCGAGATCGGCGATCGCCTCGCGACCGGTGGCCTTCAGGTACGCCGCGATGTTGGCATCGAACGGGAAGAGCGACGTGGTGGCACCGATCTCGGCACCCATGTTGCAGATGGTCCCCTTGCCGGTGGCCGTGAGGCTCTCGGCACCCTCGCCGAAGTACTCGACGATCGCGCCGGTACCGCCCTTGACGGTGAGGATGCGAGCCACTTCGAGGATGACGTCCTTGGCGGAGGTCCAGCCGTCGAGGCTGCCGGTGAGCTGGACGCCGATCAGCTTGGGCCACTTCACCGTGAACGGAAAACCGGTCATAACGTCGACGGCGTCGGCGCCACCGACTCCGATCGCCACCATGGCGAGGCCACCGGCGTTGGGCGTGTGGCTGTCGGTCCCGATCATCATCCCGCCAGGGAACGCGTAGTTCTCGAGCACGACCTGGTGGATGATCCCGCTGCCCGGCTTCCAGAAGCCGATGCCGTACTTCGCCGACACGGTGCTGAGGAAGTCGTAGACCTCGCGGTTGACGTCGACGGCGACTTCGAGGTCCTTGAGTGCCCCGACCTTGGCCTGGATGAGGTGATCGCAGTGAACCGTCGATGGCACCGATGTCTCGTCGAGTCCGGCGGTCATGAACTGGAGCAGCGCCATCTGTGCGGTGGCGTCCTGCATGGCGACGCGGTCGGGGTCGAAGTCGGCGTAGGACCGGGTCCGCTCGAGCTCTTGGGCCTCGGGTTCGCGGAGGTGGTTGAGCAGGATCTTCTCGGCCAGGGTGATCGGCCGGCCCAGACGTTCACGACCCAGCGAGGCACGCTCGTCGAGTCGGTCGTAGACCGCCTTGACCAAATCGACTGGGGTGGAGGATGACACGGCCATGGGGACTCCCTCGGAGAGGCTGAGACGTGGAAACTAATCGAGTGCATCGGATTCCTTTGGCACGGAATCACTTGCGCTGCTGAACGAACAATACAAGTATGAGACAAGTGAGACAACCTCGATACCAGACGATCGCCGCGAATATCCGGGAGCTCGTGGCTCGCGGTGACTACGGCTCGAACCGTCTGTTGCCGAGCGAATCGGAGTTCGCCCGGGAACACGGTGCGAGCCGGGTGACCATCCGTCGGGCGCTCGAGACGGTGCGCGACGAGGGCCTGATCGACTCCCGCCAGGGCCTCGGGTGGTTCGTGGCGGCCGATCCGGTGAGACAGAGCCTCGGCCGCCTCGGCACGATCGAGGATCAGTTGGTGGCGCGTGGGCTCGAGAGCCGCCGCAGGGTGCTCGACTTCGGATTCATCGCTGCGCCGCGCCGCGCTCGTGAGGTTCTGGGCTGTGACACGGTGTTGCGGGTACGACGTCTCAACCTCGCCGACGGTGCCCCGTTCGCCCGCGTGACCGTCTGGTGTCCGGAAGGCCTCGGTTCGTCGCTGTCGCGCGATCAGGTCGAGCGGCAACCGTTCCTCGAGCTCCTCGACGTGTCTCTCGATCACGCCACGCAATCGATCGGCGCAGTCGCTGCCGGCGACAGTGACGCTCGCCGACTGAGCGTGCCCCCGGGGTCGCCGATGCTCCGGTGCGAGCGGATCACGCATGCGGTCGGGATCGGGCCCGTGTTGCTGAGCGAGTTCGTGTTCCCCGGTCACCTGACCGAGTTCATGGTCGAGCTGGCCAGCCCGGCGCCGTCGATCGCGCCGTCGGGGCTCCGCCTCGTCGGCGACGAGGCTTGACCCATGGATCTCCGGGTGCGCTGCGTGTGCGCCGCCGCGTCCTTCGACGTCGCGCTCGAGGTCGAGCCGAGCGATGTGCTCGGCGACGTCCGTGCTGCGCTGGTCCGGCACGCTCGGACTCGGGGCGTCGAGGTCGCACTCGATGCGCCGCTCAGCTTCGGCGACGACGAGCCCGACCTCGCCGAGACCGTGTTCTCGTCGGGCCTCGCGACGGGCGACGTCGTCGGTCTCGATCCACGCCCTGCGCCTGCGGACGGCCACGCTCGCGCCGAACCCCCGTTCGCGATCCGGGTCACGGTGGTCAGCGGGCCCGACGCGGGTGCCATCGTCCTCCTCGGCCAGGGCCGCCACACCGTCGGGGCCGACCCTGGGGCAGCGGTTCCACTCACCGATGCGTCCGTCGACGCCTCGCACGTCCACCTGGACGTCCGGACCGATGCCGCAGTTCGTGTTGCGCCGATCGACTCGCCGGTCATCGTCGGTGAAGCCGCGGTCGAGGGCCCGTTTCGGCTGGAGGACGGAGCGACCGTGCGCATCGGGTCGTCGGTGCTGGAGGTCACGAGCGTGCGGCATCGGCGACCGACCGACGCGCTCGGCACCGTCGCGCACAACCGGACGCCGTACCGGCGGCCGGTGGTCCACACCCGGACACTCGCACCTCTGGAGAAGCCGCCCGATGCCGCCGCCAAACCCCGGTTCGTCCTGGCCTCGGCAGTCCTTCCCGTCGCGAGCGGCGCGCTGCTCGTCGTCATCTCCGGCCGCGTCCAGTTCCTGCTTCTGGTCCTGCTCTCACCACTGCTGGCCGGCTGGAGCCATCTCCAGGACCGCAGGTCGGGCCGACGACGCTTCGAGCACGACCGGGCCGCGTACCTCCGAGGGATCGAAGAGCGCCTCACCGCCGCGAAGCGGGCGCAGGCCGACGAACTGATCGAGCGTCGTCGAGCGACGCCGTCGGTCGACGCGCTGGTCCCACACGCAGCGTTCCTCCAGCCTCGGCTGTGGGAGCGCGACCGTGTGGCGCCTGACCGTGGCGTCGTACGGCTCGGGCTCGCGGTCCTCACGTCCGAGGTCACCGTCGACATGGCGTCGGGCGGCGACGACGAACTGCTCCGCACTGCCCGAGAGCGTCTGGCCGACATCAGCGAGATCGCCGATGTGCCGGTGGGGGTCGACTTCGATGACGAGGCGGTCATCGCGATCGTCGGTGACGATGACCTGCGGCACGCGGTCGTTCGGTCGATCGTCGCTCAGGTGGCCGCACTGCATTCGCCCGAGGACGTGGTGATCTCGGCGATGGTGTCGGGAACGTCGCTGTCGGAATTCGAGTGGCTCAAGTGGCTGCCCCACGTGCGATCGTCGGCAAGCCCACTTCCGAGGACCGCGCTGGCGATGTGGCCCGACGAGTGCGAACAACTCCTCGTCGAGGTGGCCAACCTGGCTGAGGCGCGTGCGGCCGACGATGTCGATGCGCGTCTGTGGCCGCGTCTGCTGGTCGTGATCGACGAGGCGGCCGAGCCCGACCGCACCGTGCTCTCCCGCGTTCTCGATCACGCCCGAGAAGCCGGGGTGTGGGTGGTCTGGGTCGGCGAGTCGTCCGACGGAGTACCTCGGCAGAGTGACGCCACGCTTCACTGCGGCAGCGGCTCGACTCCCTCGGTGCTCGATGGCCGCGCCACCGACCGGTCGACGATCGAGACGGTGCCGGAGGGGTTCGATCGCGAGTCCGCTGCGGCGTTCGCCCGATCGATCGCGCCGGTGCGCGATGCCGCGTCGGCAACGCAGATTGCGGCACTGCCGAAGGTCGTCCCTCTCTTCGAGGTCCTGTCGGGCGGACGCCCCGAAGTCGACGACATCCTCGACCGGTGGTCACGCGACGGTGGCGGCCTCGCGGTGCCGGTCGGCGTGGGGACCGCCGGTTCCCATGTCCTCGATCTCGTCGAACAGGGCCCGCACGCCTTGGTTGCGGGCACGTCGGGAGCCGGCAAGTCCGAGTTCCTCCAGACATGGGTGTGCGCGTTGGCCAACTCGCACCCGCCCCACCGACTCAATCTGCTGTTCGTCGACTACAAGGGTGGCGCCTTCTCGTCGGCCTTCGATCGGCTTCCCCACAACGTCGGCGTGGTCACCAACCTCGATGAGGCAGTGAGCCTCCGAGCCCTCACGAGTCTGCGAGCCGAGCTCGATCGTCGAATGAAGGTGCTCGGGGGCGATGCCAAGGACATCGACGAGCTCCGCTCGATCGATCCCGATCGGGCGCCACCCAGGCTGGTGATCGTCGTCGACGAGTTCGCCACGCTGGTGAAGGAGGTGCCCGACTTCATGGCGGGGATCGTCGACGTGGCGCAGCGTGGCCGAAGCCTCGGCATCCATCTCGTCCTTGCCACCCAGCGCCCTTCCGGCTCGGTCAACGACAACATCCTCGCCAACACCAACCTTCGGATCAGCCTGCGGGTCCTCGACAACGCCGACTCGGTCAGTGTCATCGGCTCGCCCGATGCGGCTGCACTCCCGGTGCCGCTTCGAGGGCGCGCATACGCCCGCACGGGTCCGGGACAGCTGCACCCCTTCCAGAGCGCCTTCGGCGGCGCTCCCGACGTGGCCGCGACCGTGCAGGGTTCGGTCGGAACGGGTGCTTTCGACTTCAGCGGTGTGCTCGCAGACGGAGCGGCGGCATCTCGACATGAGGGGACCACCCGCTCGCAGGTCGACGTCGTGGTGGAGGCTGCAGCCGATGCGCACGAACGGACCGGTCTCGCGGCGCCACGCCGCCCGTGGCTCGATCCGCTGAGTGATGTCGTCCCGCGGTCGGCCATCGGCCGGTCCCGAGATCTGCGGGAGGCGCAGACGACCGATCCGGGTCGCTGGTTGACGCTGGGGATCGCAGACCACCCTGAACAACAACGGCAGGAGCCGTGGTCGGTCGACCTCGAGTCGACCGGAGGTCTCCTCGTGTTCGGCCGGGGAGGGTCGGGCCGGACGACGCTGTTGCGCACCGCGGCCGCCGAACTGTGCGACCAGGGCGGTGGCGGCGAGGTGGAGATCCACGTCATCGATGCGGCAAGCCGCACGCTCGGGCCCCTCGCGTCATTTCCCCAGGTCGCGTCCGTTCTCACCGCCGACGACCTCGAACCCATCGCGAGGCTGGTTCAGGTGCTCGAAGGCGAGGTCGTTCATCGCCGCACGGTGTTGGCGGACGCAAACGCAGATTCGCTCTCCACGCTGCACAGGCTCCGCCCCGAAGCGGCGCGTCCCCGCATCGTGGTGCTCGTGGACGGGCTGAACTCGCTCCGAGAGGCGCTCGACACGCCCGAATCGTACGAGTGGTTCAATCGGCTGGTGCGGCTGACTGTGGATGGCCGTCAGGTCGGTATCCACTTCATCGCCACGTCGAGTCGACGCGCCGGTGTCCCGGCAGCGGTGCTCGGTTCGCTGTCCTCGAAGCTCGTGCTCGCCATGGGAGATGCAGATGAGGCCGTCGGCCTCGGGGTGCCGAGATCGATCGTCGCTGCATCCGACCTGCCGAGCGGACGCGGGGTCAGCGATGGCGTCGTCGTGCAGGTCGCGGTGGTCGGCGACGATCCGTCGGGCCCTGCTCAAGCCGAGGCGATCATCGCCCTCGGTCGGTCGTCAGCGGCGACGCCGGCTGCGTCGCTGCCCGAGCTGCCCGGATTCCTTGCGAGGCCCATGGTGCTCAGCCACGACATGGTCGTCGACTTCGGGGAGACCGACTTGTCCGGTGAGGCGATCGAGGTCGATCTGGCGAGCGGACACCTGATGGTGACCGGACCTGCAGGTTCGGGCCGCTCGACGGTCGCGGTCGGCGTCGCCCGAGCACTGGCGGCAGTACCGGACCGGCCGAGGCTCGTCGCGGTGGGCGCGAGTGCGAGCCTGTTGGCGCGGCTCGAGGTCCTCGACGACAGGTCCTTCGCTCGGTCAGATCATGGCGAGCTGCTCGAAGCGGTGGCCGCGACGGTGGATCCCGACTGCCGGTCGCTCGAGGCGGTGGTGTTCGTCGATGCGGCAGAGGATGTTTCGTCGATCGACGCCGATCGGGCGCTCGTGCGGTTGGCCGGCCTGCCGTCGGTTCGGCTGCTGGTGGTCGCCGATCCGGTCACGCTGGCGCGTGCCTTCTCGGGCTGGCTCGCAGAGGTGAAGCGCCACCGTCGGACCCTCTTGCTCCAGCCCGAGGGCAGGGCGGAGATCGACGACGTGCTCGGGGTGCGGGTCGCACTTCGCCCCGGTCAGGACTTCCCGGTGGGACGGGGGCTGCTCGCCCAGGGGAGGACGGTTTCACTCGTGCAGGTCTGCGCAGGTGAGTCTGCGAAGGAGACTCTGAAAGGTCACGAGAGATATTGACATGTCAAGTCGAAGGTTCATAAGATATCCTGAAACACACTGAAAATGGAGCACAAGCCATGCCGATCGCCGTCACTCCCGAACGCCTCCGAGGAAGCGCATCCACCCTGACCACCGGGTCGTCCAACATCGGAGCCGAACTCGGTCGTTTGTTGTCCGATGTTCGTGACCTCCAGGCAACGTGGGATGGCCGGGCCGCAGCAGCCTTCGACGGCTCCTACACCGCCGCCAACGAGGGCTTCAAACAGGTCGAGTCCGCCCTCACCTCCATCGCCGAGATGCTCCGGCGCTCCGCCGACCAGTACGAGGAGCAGGACCAGCGGCTGGCGAGCCAGTTCGCGGTCTGATCGACATCCACCTCCCACCTGAGCGATCCTGCCGACGCCGGGCTCAGGAGACGCTGCTCGAGGGTTGACCACCGCACTGCGGCACTGCGGTGCGATCATCACGAAGCTCCCTCGACCGAGCACTACGCTCGGACGAGGGAGGCAGCGCAGATGGACGAAGTCATCGATGCACGATTCGATGCCCGGGCATTCGCGGATCGCCTGTCCGATTTGTGCGCGTCGATCGATGCCGACCGCTGGGTGCTGTTGTGGCGCGAAGGTGACCACTGGTGCCGGGTCGGTCGAGCAGGAACCCGCGACGAGCTCCTGGCTCGTGTGGCGGCGACGGTTCCGGGAACGCTCGACTGTGTCACCGCCCAAGAGGTCGCCATGGTCGGGCCCCGCCTCGCTGCCGCCGGACTGGGCACCTTGTCGGCCATCACCCTCGAATCGCACCGCCCGGCGGTGGCGTTCTTCGAGGAGCCGCGCCGGCTGCTCGTCGACCACGACGACGTTTCGACGTGGTTCGAGGTCGCGCTCGACGTCGCGACCGAACTGGCCGACGCGGCCGGGTTGATGGCCTGGGCGCCCGATCTGGTGGACCTCGGGGCAGGGAAGATCTCTCCAGGCGACGCGCTGTCGCTCCTCGTCGATCACTTCGGGTTCACCGCAGCTGTCTTCGCAGCTCCTGCACGAAACGGTGTCTTTCGTCTCGTCTGCGACGGGTCGGCGCCTCCGGCGGTTCCGGACGAACAACGCACGTTCGTCTCCGACTGGCCGGCGCTGGCTGCCTCGCCCGCGTCAGCCTTGCGCTGGCTCGATGCCGATCGGCCGTCGGCGGACTGGGTAGCGGCGTCGACCGGCGTCGACGCCACTTCGATGCTCGCCGTCGAGGGCCGAGGAGAGCCGTTTGCGCAGCTCGGCTTGGTCACCGATCTGTTCGGCGCGGCGGTCCAACGTTTCCGGTCGGCCGAGGAACTGCGCGAGCGTGTCCGGCTCGACGAGCGGACCCGGCTGGCCGCCACGTTGCACGAAGAGCTGAGCCAGCAACTCGCTGCCCTGACCATCGAGATCGACCTGTTGGCGAGTCGCGAGGGGGCCGTGGCCGTCGCAGATGACCTGACCGCACTTCGACGTGGCGTGGTCGGCGCGCTCGAATCGCTGCGATCCGCGATCTTCGAACTGACGCCGCCCGAACCCGACTGGACGAAGCTGGACGTCGGGCTCGAGCGATTCGTGGTCGACCTCGCCGCGTCACGTGACCTCTGCGTCGACTATGTCGTCGACGGCGACCCGCACCCGGTCGATCCCGACGCGGTGTCAGTGATCTTCGCAGTGGTTCAGGAAGCGCTGTCGAACGTGGCAAAGCATGCGGGCACGACCCGCGCTCGTGTTCACGTCGAATTCGTGCCGGAGGCAGTCAAGCTCACGATCGCCGACGACGGGGCGGGTCTTCGCAGCAGGGACTTCGAGGGGGTCGACCTCGCACACCAGGGTCTCGGACTCCTCAGGACCCGCGCCCGGTTGGCAGGCGCCAGTTTCCAGATCGGTGACGACTGCGGCTCGGGCACGGTCGTCCGCCTCGAAGTCCCGACGACTCCGTCAGTCGAGATCACCCGATGACGACTGACGCCCTCGAGGGATCGCGCGTGTTGCTGGTCGACGACCACGGGGTGATGCGCGCCGGGCTCGCGATGCTGTTGGCCGAAGTGCTCGGGATCGAGACGTGCGAAGCGTCCGGGGCCGAGGCCGCACGGTCGATGCTCGACGAACATGACGTCGATCTCATCCTGCTCGATGTTCGCCTGGGCTCTTCGAGTGGGATCGATCTGCTCCGTGCGCTCCGGGCCGACGGCATCGACACTCCCGTCGTGATGTTGTCGACCTACGACGGCCCCGAGGACGTCGAGCCCGCGCTCGACGCCGGTGCGGCGGGCTATGTCCTGAAGGACGCCACGCCCGATCAGCTCGCTGATGCCATGAGCACCGCTCTCAACGGGACCGGGGTGTATCTGTCGCCCCCGGTGGCGGCCCGGCTCCTGTCGCGCCGACAGGCGGTCGATCGCAGCATCACCAAGGACCTGTCGGACCGCGAGCGCGAGATCCTGGTCCAGCTCACACGGGGCGCGACGAACGTCGAGATCGCCGACACGCTGATGATCTCCACCAAGACGGTGAAGACCCATTTGTCGGGTCTGTTCCGCAAGTTGGCGGTGTCGAACCGTACCCAGGCAGCAGCCCTCGCGATCCGTGAGGGGCTTGGCACGGAACGTCGTTCGGCTCCCCCTGACCCCCGGGCCTGATCGCCCGAACCGGTCGCTCACCGCGACGCCGCACCCAGCCGCGCCATCGCCAAAGCCAGTCGGGCCAACAGGAGTCGCCATTGGGACGATGACACCCTGTGACCCGATGATCGACCCGTACGACGACCCTCAGCGGACCATCCACCGCTCGGTGCGGTCGATCGAGCACGATACGTACGGTCAAGGGGGCCACGGGAAGGAGAAGGCGCATGGAGGCGACGGGGCCATCGGGTCCGGTGGGCGACAACGAAGGTCCCCGGAGATACCGACCGACGCAAGCGGCAGGGCGCCGTCACGCCAACGTAGGGTCCGACCACATGAGCGACGACGGTTGGATCGACGAACCATCGGTGGTGGTCGTCGGCTCGATCAGGGCCAGATCCACCCTCGGCGCCCTCCTCGCGTCGTGGGGCTGGCCGGTGTTGGCGCTCGAACCCGACGACCTGAGTGGCCTTGCGGCCATGCGGCGATGCCGAGCCGATCTGCTGGTGATCGATGGGAGCGGGCACGGCCGCTTCGGCGATCTCGATCTGGCTCGTGAGTGGCTCGCGCCGAGCGCGATCGTCCGCCTGGTCGATCGTCCCCAGGACCTGACCGCCGATCCCACCTCGATGCTGGGTGGCGTCCCGGCGCACCGTCTGCGCGAGCGGTTGCTCGCAGCGGTTCGCGGGTGCGCCTCCACGCC
>Ga0307379_10002023_pt1 | contig 30795 bp, 22 predicted proteins | sample UN2MG_FD_202237 | JGI IMG/M metagenome (GOLD analysis project Ga0307379, IMG submission 202237) | Soil microbial communities from Risofladan, Vaasa, Finland - UN-2 | ecosystem: Environmental > Terrestrial > Soil > Coastal area > Acid sulfate soil | place: Finland: Risofladan, Vaasa | collected...
CGATTCCCGAAGTGGCAGCCTTGTGGTTTCGACCTCCCGTGGGTCGAGTCCTGTCGTTGACCTCCAGTTTCGACAAAACCAAGGGGCATCCACGACTGCTCAGGTTCGTCGAGTCCGTTTGGCGATCATTCCCCTCCTAGAGAACTAAGATGGACACGACGACCCAAACCCACGTTTTCGTAGCGACCCTGACGAGTGGGCCGGACGAGAACACCGATGAGATTCTCGACATCGCCATCGTGGCTGCTGACGGGTCGTTGTTGTTACACACAGCGATTGCCCCCGAGCACCTGAACGATCTCCCTGAAAACGCTCCGTACAGCCAAGGAGACCTAGGGCCCAGCCCCTTCTTTGCATCGGTCGCCTACCAGATCCTTGATCTGGTTTCAGGGCCCGTGATTGCAGGTCACAACACGCAGTTGTCCATGGGGTTCATCAACCATTGGTTGCAGGAGACGCTTGGAGAAGATCAACTGGCTCAAGGCAGGTTGGCGAAAATCAACAACCTGTACGCGGACACCCTTACTCTGGCGTGGGAGCAGTTGCCTGACTTGGAAAACCGCACCTTGGAGGGTGTGTGTCTCTACCTGCGCATCCCTTACCAGTCGAACCACTCAGCCCTTGAGGATGCTCGCGCCGCCCGCACCGTCTACGAGACGCTCCTTCGTGGAAGCGCTTGGAACCGATGGTGGTGGAAGAGGAGAGCACCGAGATGACTGAAACCCTCGACGAAGTTGAAGCCACCGAACGCAAGAACGCAGACAAAGAACTCTCCAAGACTGCTTGGAGCCTCGTCTGGAACCGGAAGACACCGTTCTTCACAACCGCGTTGCTGGCTCTCACGTTCAGCGTTCGGACTTTCGTTTGCGACTACACCGAAGATGTCCCTGAGACGCTCGACTTCAAATGGTACGGGGAGCATTGCGGCCCAGGCCACAAATCGGACAACGCCCCCATCGACGAACTTGATGCTGCGTGTCAACGACACGATGAAGCCTACAAAAAGGAAGAGAAAAATGTCACGGATGTCACAAACTGAACCCCTCGTTGAAGGCGACCTCACTCCGCGTTTGACCGATTACACGGATCTGAGGAACGACAATGCGGGGACGCCTTCCGAACAAGCGCAAAACATCGTGCTTCGGTATCTGGAGACAGCCCCGTCGGACGAATTTGTCGATTTCGATGTCATGTCGGAGGCTCTTGCACGCCATTGGCCTTTCCATGATGAAAACCCCGCGACCTTTTTAGAGGCTGTAGAGGCCCTCAAGGACGAAGGGCTCCTTGTTACGGAGGGGGACACCCTTCAGATCAACAAGGTGGCGCATGTCGCTCAGATGTGGGTGCGTAGGGTCGTAGCACGCACAGCAGCTAAAATCCGGTAGACGGGCTATACCCCGTACTTTGGTAGGACGTAGGTCTTTATGCCCGATACATCAGCCACTAGAAGCTCGGGAAGCTCCACGAAATTCCTCGATGTCGCTTTCAAGGGTTTGAGTGTTGTCGTCATCCCTCTTTTGCTTTGGGGCATTAAGTTGGAAGTCAACAATGCCATCCAAGAGGAGCGGATCTCCGAAATGCAGGAGGATCTTGACAAACTCGCGTCCATCACCAATTCCGTTCAGGGGAACACGTTGGCTCTGGTTCGGTTGGAAGGCAAAATCGACAATGTTAACGAGAAGATCGATGAGGTTAAGAAGCTGCTGCGTTCTCAGTAGCTTCCTGGTCTTTACGGCCTGCTTCGCTACTGAGGAACGAGCCGATCGCATAGAAGATCGGAAGGAGGAGGATCGTTCAGACTTCCACAAAGTGGAAGCGGTTTTCCCTGACACATACGTCGGGGAATACGGTGGTGACTCTTCTGAAGCAGCCGCAGCCGCCGAAGAGGGTGAGGCGATCCCTGGCTGTCCCGCAGATCAGGGCAGGATGGAAGACGGGTCGTGCGCCCCGGAAGATGAGTTTTTCCAAGAGCAGGAAGCACTCGATGCGAAGGCTTTAACTGCCATGCAGTACGCCCCCGATCCCTACCAACAAGTTCAAGCTCAAAAAGAACTCATCCAGCATCAGGCTACTCAGATGAAGCAAGCCGAAAAAGGTTTGGACGAGATCATCCGTGAAGTCAAAAAACGGAAGAAGTTGGACAAAGACGAAAAAGACCCGCTGGGAGACCTCTGATGTCGGAACCCAAAGAAGCTGCGGTGCAGGGTCGAAAAGGCCGCATCTACGAGTACACTAACGAAGACGGTGTGACCTTTTGGTCGTTCACACGCCTTCCTTCAGTAGTTTCTCCCGCCCAACGGCTTCGTATCGGTTCCCGAGTGGGCACCCAGTTCGACAACTACATGTTTGAACTCCGGGCTTTGCGCAAGTTTTTCGACCAACAGACCGACGAGTCTGATACCTCTGGTGGGTAGAGTAACTGACGACCGAGGACCATTATGGAAACCACGACCGAAACCACCGAGACTCCGACCACCACCGAAGCCCCGAAGGATCCTACGGATCTGGGCAAAATGACCCCCGAGGAGCAAACCGCCATCCTCAAGCTCAAGCAAGAAAGCCAAGGCTACCTTGCCAAAATTGGTGAGTTTGAAGTGATGAAGGCTCGTTTGCTCAACAAGCTGGAGTCGTTGGACGCCGAAGGACAAGCCATCCTGGGGGCCATCTCCCAACGACTTGGCCTCAAAGCAGGCGAGCAATGGGCAGCTCAACAGGACGGAACCATCCGTCTGATTCAACAAGGAGGCGGTCCTACCGCCTAATGAGTCATGGGTTGCGGCAATACAAAAGAACCATGGGTAGATAAGGTCAATCCTCTTGGCCCGGTGTCTTGTGAGACGCCGCCTACCCCCGTTCCGCCTGACGGCCCAGATTGCGGCAACCCAGGGCCTTTTGGCCCCTCCGACAACAGCGCATGGCAAGCTGGCCCTGACGCCTGCCCTGTTCCCCCCATCAACACAGAGGTGGTCAGCCCTCTGTTTGCGGGGACACTTGATATCCGATGGGACAACCCTGCCATCCTGGCCAAGAACGGTCAGTTCGATGTGCAGGGTGTCAACATCTATCGAAGTGACTCATCCGAACGCGGCCCTTATTTTCGTTTGAACATCGCCCCTGTAGGCGGCAGCTTCTACCGGGACTTCACCAACAACGCCTTCGTCGAATCGGAGGTCGTGGATTGGGAGAACTCCTGGTTGTCGCGTGGTGAAGAGGCCAATGCTCGTCGTTGGACCTTCCGTTCCAAACTCTTCCCCATTGTCAAGAAGTCCGGGCAGGCTATCGCGGCCAACAGCCCTATGGACATCCAGTTGGTCATCGACAACCAGATTGTGCCGGTGCAGGCCGTCTTTGGACAAACGGGCGAAGTCACTTTGGTCAACGTCAAGGGGTACAACATCGCCACAAACACTTGGTTTGAGCCGATCCTGCCTGTTGGCCCCGAGTCCGCCGTTTCGGTGACGTACTACTACAATCAGAACGCTGTCAGAACGAACCTGGACAAGAAGATCTGGTACCGGGTCACAACGGTTGCTTCCGATCCAAACTCACCAACGGGATATCGTGAAACCCCGATGGAGTTCACGGAGCCTGTTACCCATCGAGCCGTTGAGCGTCTGGATTACATCTGGCGTGAAGCGATGCGCCGTAACAACTGGGTTTTGGAGCAAGGCGGAGAGCGCGTCAAAATCTTCATCAAGAAGACCAGCGGCATCCGTTGCTCATGTGGCCGAGATGCGCGGACCCTGGCCTACAACAAGCAGCCAGACTCCCGTTGTGAGCGCTGCTTCGGCACCAGCTTCTTGGGCGGTTACGAAGGCCCCTACGATATGATCATTGCACCGGACGACGCGGATCGTGCAGTTCGTCAAAGCGTGATGGGTCGACACTTGGAGCACACCCAAGATGTGTGGACGGGGCCGAGTCCGATGCTCACGATGCGTGACTTCATTGTGAAGCAGACGAACGAGCGGTACAGCATTGGCCCGGTTCGTAAGCCCTCTGCGCGTGGCAACGTCATGCAGCAGCACTTCCAGATCAAGTATCTGGACGAGGCAGACATCAGGTACACGATTCCTTTGTTCGACACGACCGAGTTGTGTTGGCCGGAAGTCCGAGGGCGTCCTACTCCGCAACAAGGTGGTGCTTGGAAGACGGATTACCCACCCGAGGGTCCATACCCGGTGGGTGCCGACTACCAGCAGACTCCGATGCAGACGGAGAAAGAGAACATCCCCGATACGCGAGAACAACGCGGCCGAACCCCGGTCTACGAAAACATCACTTACTGATGGCTGGATGATGGATGTTTACACTCAAAACCAAAAAGAGTGGGCGTGCCGCCACTGTCACTGCCCGTCAGGTTTTTGACCGGACGTTTCTCGACACAGTAGGCAAGGTCATCCGTGACGAGATCGTCAAGGAGGCTAAGGCACAAGCTCGTTCGGATCGAAAAAAGAAAACCTCTTCGGAGGGTCAAGAATCAGACTCGGTGCCCGAGGGGATTCCGAACTCTCCGCGGTTCTACGACAGTTTCAAATGGCGGATAAACGGCACCAAGGTGGAGATCTACTCCGATTGGCCTTGGATCAGTCAGATCGTTGAGGGCCGTTCGCCTTACAAAATGACCTGGTTGACTCAAGCAAGAGGTTACGACCGTGTTCCCTTTACCAATCCCACGGGTAAAGTGAAGATTCTGTCTACGCCTGCGAGCCAAAGCAATGCTTGGATTCACCCCGGTTTTGCCAGTCACAATTTCATTCAGAAGGGGTGGGAGAACGCTGCGCCCAAAGTTCGTAAGATGTATGCCATCCAGACAATCAAGAAGGCGTTTCGATGATGGAGACTCAAATCATCTGCTGCGAACCTTGCGAAATCCCCGATCTGAGTTTGAACCTGCACCGGGGCGAAGAGGCTTGGGTCGCAAACGTGCTAGCCAAGAGTTCCAAAGACCTCAAACGTGTGGTGGCGATGGGTCATGTCAGGGTGTACCAGCGCATGAGGGATAAGAAGAAAGCAAGGCGACACGCGCCTCCGTCCTACCAACGGTTGAAGCCACAGGTACGGACCCAAACACCAGCCGCCCCAGTCGTCCCAGTGGCGGCACCCGAGCAAGTTATCGTGGAGAAGATCGTCGAAAGGGTGGTTGTTGAGAAGGTCATCGAAGCCCCAAACACGGAGGCATTGACGGCCCAAATCAAACGGGATCTCCTTGGAGAGATGGCAGGGACCATTGAAGCAGCCGTAGCCGCAGCAATGGCCTTGCAAGCCTCTCAGGCTCCCCAAGCGCCGCCCGCGTTGGATGCAGCAGCAATGGCCGCTATTGTTCAGCAAGCGGTGGCAGCCGCTCTCCCGGCTCCTGTAGGGGGAGGCGTTGTGGTTGCCCCATCAAGACGACGGGAAGATACGGAAGAGGCACCACTTTACTTGCCGACGGGTATTGTGGACAAGAACACGAAAGCCGAAATCTCGGTCCAATCTGAATCGAAGGGTTCAGGCGAGTTGGACGAAGCAACCAAGCTTCTCCGTGAGATGAAACGTCGGAAAACACAAACAGATAAGGACAAATGACCATGAGCGAGAATGAGACCCCCGCAGCAGTAGCCCCCGTTCTAATGGGAGTCGGCCTCGACATGGGCACGATGAACATTGTCGCAGCCAGGCGTCAGCCCTCCGGCGTTGTGACCAAGAGAATCCGCGATGCCTTTTTGGACCTTCCAGCCGAGCATCGACGAATGCTCAAGCTGTCGAACGTCAACTACATCAAGAAGGACGACGACATCATCATCGTGGGCGACGCTGCTTATGAGATGGCCAATGTCTTTGGTCGAGAGGTCCGACGCCCACTAGCGGCCGGACTGATCTCAGCAGGTGAGATTGATGCCCTGGAGATCCTGGGTGTCATGGTCCGTGAAGTCCTGGGCGACCCCGCAACCGAAAACGAGATCTGTGTGTTCTCGGTTCCGGCGGCCCCGGTAGACGACCCCACCAAAGATGTCGTGTACCACAGGGGCATCTTGGAGAGGATCGTCAACGAGTGTGGTTACAAAGCCATCCCGTCCAACGAAGCCCTTGCCATCATCTACGCTGAGTGCGGCAAGGACCAGTTCTCTGGCATCGCCTTCTCTTTCGGTTCCGGCATGACCAACGTAGCACTCGCCATCAGGACCGTTGAGGGCTTGAGCTTCTCCGTCGGCCGCGGTGGTGACTGGATCGATGCCGGTGCGGCTAAGTCCGTCGGCGCCACCCAAGCACGGATGTGTTCCATCAAAGAAAAGGGACTCAATCTGATGAAACCGATTGGCCGCGAGCAAGAAGCGCTGGTGGTCTACTACAAGAATCTCATCGAGTACGCGTTGGACAACGTGGTCAAAGAGTTCCAGAAGATCAGCGCCAAATTCGACATGCCCTTCCCGGTGCCGATTGTCGTATCGGGTGGAACGTCCAAAGCTGAGGGGTTCTTGGACTTCTTCAAAGAGGTCTTTGAGTCCAAAAAGCGCAAGTTCCCCATCGAGGTGAGCGTGATCCGAGCGGCCACAGAGCCTTTGGATGCGGTAGCGCGCGGTTTGCTCGTACAGGCAGTTCAAGAGTACGACGAGTAATTTGGCTATGGCTCTGCCCTGAGTAGTTACTCCAGAAGGGGATTTTGAGCCGTGTACTATTTTTTGACCGAACAAATAACTCGGACGTTCATCGAAGAACTCCGTAAATACTGGTCCTACCACCCCAAGTACCAGGACATCGTAGACAACATCCAAGGGAAGTACAGCTTTGCTGAACGGCCTCAGTTTGGAATCATCCTGACGAACTCGTCGGGAAACCAAGTCCAACTGGCAGCCGACAACTTCCAAGGAACGGTTGAGAGCTACGTGTCCCTGGCTCATGTTGAGAACTACGTCGGTTTGAGCATTGAGTGGGTTCGGGAAGACGCAGTAGCGATCCAGAACAACGGAGGGCACTTCCCTTCATTGCCTGGCATCTATTTCATTGAGCTTTGCAACGAACACGGTGAGCCAACCGATAAGTCGTTCATGCTCGATCCCCTGCTGTTTGTTCGGGACGAGACGCCACAGAGGGTCACGGATTTGCAGTGGCAGTTGCTCAACGGCAAGTACCTCGACAAAACGCTCGATGTGTACCAGATGCCAGGCAACATCCTGCTGCATGAGGGCATCAACTACACGGCAGACCCCGACACAGGGGTCATCGACCTCATCATCCCTTTAGACGAGCCAGGAGACTTCCTGTCGGCGGACTACCGCTATCCGGCACCTACGACGGGCCCCTGGGAAATTCAAGAGAACAGGGCACTCACGCAGCCTCTGCCGGGTGCGGTGTTGGCGTTCGGTCGGCGCATCACGCCAGGGGACCGTCTTGCTGTCGTCATCAACGAGAAGCGGGGCATCACGGCGTTGGAGTACGGTGGACGGTGGGACTTGAACCTGGACATGACCGTTGTGGCTCGGGATGTGTTGGCTCAGCGAGAGATCTTAGATCAGTCAGCTCTGTATTTGTGGAGCAACGCTCGTCCTCGGCTATCCACTCAGGGTGTCGAGATTTTGGGCGTCAACATGGGCGGCGAAACCGAAGAGGTTTACGACGAAAATGCTGACGACTATTTCTATAATGCGACGTTTTCGCTTCAGCTTCAGGTGGATTGGGCCAACTGGGTGCCCGTTGACATCGCCATCCGTCGCGTGATTCCACAAAGTCCTGATCTGGCGGTTCAGATCGCAGGGTTGACGGACGAAGAGGTGGCGCAGGTCAAAAACAACTTCGTGTTGCTTGAGCAGTTAGGGCTCCGTAGTGCCAGCGATCCGTTCCTGACGGGCAAAGGTGGCAACACCGGACGCTACCGAACTTTCGAAATGCTCCGATAGTCAGCTTATAGGAACCCACGTATAGACGAGGGTTTCGCTATTCCGACGTTCCGCTACTCCTGCTCCGCTTGTGGACTCCAATTTCCAAAGATGCAACGCGCGTCTTCGGCCCGGACAACTACGTCCTGCAAGCGTTGTAAAGGCACCGCAGAACGGCAGATGGCGGTAGGTGGCTTCAAAATGGCAGTTCGTCCCACTGGCCTTGGTCCTCAGAACACAGGAGCCAGTTCGGTGGATCACGATGTGGACGTTGTGGTCGGCCGAGATTCCGCTCTGCGTTTGAACGAAATGAACAAACGTCAGGAGCACAAAAAGCGCGTCATGCACGCAGCTCAGCTTCAAGACGGCAAGCGCCTCAGTCGCCTATCCGATGGCGACTACTTCGTGATGACGGAGGAAGAGGAAGTGGCCGCGAAACGCGCACGCAAGCTCAACCAAGAGGCCACCAAGCTCATCGAAGGGCACAAGGCCAAGACACCGATTTCCGATCAGAGGAAGGCCGCAGAACGCGCGCACTTCATCAGCACTGCCTCATAAGGGCGGTCGCAAACCGTCTCCCTTCGGGGAGCCAAATGTAAACAAAACACACACATCAAATGGACACTCACCGCCCCGTGCGGACTTTGCGCAAACCTACCTTCGGCTCTCGGGTCGGATGGACAAAATAGACACAAACAGACGGACCTGATTGAGCACTAAATGTGAATTCGACATGCACCCCATCAGGGATGTGTGAACAGCGACCGTACACGGGCCCACCTTCTGGCTTCAGAAGAGATGTGTCCCAGATCCCACAAGAGGTAGACCCAAATGCCATTCCCAGGTTCGATTTACGCCCCTCCCGGTGTCTACACGCGCACTTTGTTTGAGAACCCTGTTCAGGGTGTTCTTGCAGGTGTTCGTATTCCGATTTTTATCGGGACGGGCAACGAGGTTCTTCAACAACAAGACCTTGAGGTCATCCGGGGATCTAGCTCCTCTGTAGACCAGCAGGTTCCACAAGAAGACGAGACAGGCCGAGCCGTCGCAGAGATCACTGCAACGGATCAAGTCGTTCTCGGTGACTTCAACGGTGACAGGCAGCGCCTCCAGGTACGCAACTTCCCCATCGTCTCCGGCGACGGAAGCGGCAGTACCGCCACTGACCCGAGCACCGTGCTCGTCACGATCAACGGCCGACCCGATGTGGTGTTGAGCGTCGCTCGCGCAGATATCGGTGTCATCGAAATCGCCACCGCTCCTCAGCTTGGGGACGATGTGCGTGTCACGTACTTCTTCAACCGAACGGACACCCGCACCACCGACAATGTGTCGAACCAGATTACCGAAGGCTCGGCGATCATCAATGGCGCGATTGGCAACCTTTACCAGTTCACGTCTGAGACCAACGTCCTGAGTTTCCAGGTTGATGACGACCAGAACCAGCAGATCTCGGTCAACTTTGGAACCGGCGGCAAGAGCGCTGCCACCGTTGTCTCCTTGATCAACGGCGCAGCAGCAGGGACCTCCCTGGTTGCTTCGACCTACGAGAACAACTTTGGAGACACCGCAGTACGCCTGTCAGCGGCTCGGGACATCCTCATCCTCCAAGGTACTGCCAACGGGATTCTGGGTTTCACGGCAGGTAACAGCACCTCTCGCAACAAGGTCTTTTTCACCTTCAACGGTCCTATCGTGGACGGCACCAACGGTGGCATCACGACTACGGACCCGGCGAAGTTGGTTGTCCGTCTTGATGGTGTTCAGATCATCCCGACCTCAGTGGACGGAGCAACTCGGGCAGTCACGTTGCCTTTCGCTCCCGAAGCCGGCGCGCAACTGACCATCGAGTATTTCTTCAATACTTGGCAGGACACGTTCGACTACCTCGCCAACATCGGGATCACCCAGGTGCTCCGGTGCGGCATCGTTCCCGGAAACAGCGATTTCATCCAAGGTGCGGATTTCGTACTCAAGGACGACAAGATCGTTTGGGGAACGAGCTTCCTCATTGGTCCGGGAGTTACAACCCCCGGAGCCCCGGAGTTTGGTGAGACTCAGATCAGCGGGTTCCTCGTGGACCAGCGCTGGTTCTTGGCGCCCACCACACCCATCGTGGACACCACGGTCAATCCTCCCTTGGAAGGGCGTCAGAAGTTCAAGCTTCCGTTGCAACCGACCACGGGCAACGGCCGGAACAACCCACTTGGCCAGGACGCGTTCCTGTCGGTTTCGAACAATCGAATCGATCTGGCGACGAACAACCCCAACTTGGTCACTGCCTACTGGGGCTTTGGAGTCCAAGACGCCATCCAGCGTGGAGCCGTCAGGGTCATCGAAGTCGATGGTACGGAGATCACGCTTCAAAGCCCCGTGCCCGTCGGTGCGGATGTCTTCGCCACCTTCTACTACAACATCCTCGTTGATGAGACGTACACGTTGGAGGTCGAGACCAGTGGTCCGTCCGGCATCGGCACGTACTTCATCTTCGACACCAACGGCAACCCTGTCTACACGCCCAAGTTTGGCGTGAAGGGTCCGGCGTTGACGGGTGTGACCATCGAGTTCCCCTCTGGATCGGAACTCACTCCTGATGTCCACTTTGAAGGGTCCACCTCTGGTCCCGTTGAAGAGACCATCACGGTCGCATTTGCCGACAAGGATGCGACTCTGGCGAAGTTCACGGTTCGTGGCGAAGGCCCTTACGAACTCGTCTCCAGCGCTTCAGACCGTGCTCGGTTCACCATCGACAGCAGCCCGCTTGCTGGTGGTGCTGCCGGAATCGATCTGTCTTCGCCCAACGGAATCACTGGCTTGGGTTTCCTTGCCAGCTTCTTGGGCTCAGAGATCGCGTACACCGACGATTCGGGCAAGACCACTTACGACATCATTGAGGGGCTGAACGACCAGTTCTCCGTCTCTGTTGATGATGTGGTCATCTCGGTCACGGTTCCCGCTGCCAATGGCGTCAACGCTGATGCTTACGTCGAGGCCATCAACGCCGAAGCCAAGCTGGCGCTCAACAAGCCCTTCTACACGGCATCGAGTCGCTTCATCGCAACCACGGTCATCACCGCAGGTGAGTACGACACTTTTGTGATGAACTACACGGGTGTGACGGCTGGAGCTTCCGGCCCTGTCACTGTGGTGGTTCCTGCTGGCGTGTATGTCTCCCCGGCGTCCTTCGCTGCGGCGGTCAACACTGCAACAGGCACCGCAGTTTCTGCCCTTCCGGCAGCGTTCGACGGTTTGGATGTCGAAGTCACGGCCAACGCGAACGGTCAACTTCAGTTCTCCCTCTGCGCGGCAGACGGCGACCTGGGTACCTTCGCTTCGGGCACGGTCATCAACTCCACGGGCGGCATCCTTGGCGATACCGTTTCCATCGGAGGCGTGGATTGGACAGGTGCTCTCACCCAAGCTCCTGGGTCGTTGACCTGGGATACGGGTCAAGCACGCTCCACCGCCATCCCCAGTGGGGTTCAGCCTGGAGATACCATCACCCTTGATGGTGGATCAGGACCCGTTGTTCTGACCGCTGCTGAAGGTGTGGCTCCTCCCGGATTCTTCGATTGCGGAGTCCGGGCCACGGGGGACATCACCCTCAACGGGCCTCTCCCCATCTTGGGGTCGGTCGTTCCGGTTGCAGACACCATCATCATTGACGGCGTGACTCTCACGGCTGTTGAGGGCGCTCCCGCTGCTGGTGAGTTCGACGCAGGTACTCGTTCGGCTGGTACTGCCACTTTGGCGGCAGTTCAGTACGGAGATACTGTCACGGTCAACACGACGGCCATCGGAGGCGGTCCTGTCACCCTGACAGCTTCGACTTCCCAACTCCCTGGTGGGTTGGATTTCAACGCAGGTACGGCTTCGACTGGAACGGTGACTCTTTTGGGAGTTCGTCCGGCTTACCTTGCCAACCCGGCAGATGTGCTGCTCATCAACGGCGTCCCTTTGACGGCTGTTGAAGGTGCACCGGCAGTGGATGAATACGACGCAGGAACCCGCTCCACGGGCTCCATCACTCAGAGTGTTTACGCTCTGGGTGCCCCGGTTGTTGGAACCAAAGAGAACGACACGGTTGTCATCGACGGCGTGACTCTTACCGCCCAAGTAAACGGAACGGGCGGTGGTGCAGGAACCCTGACGTGGGAAGCGGGAACGCAGGCCACGACGACCATCTCGGTCATCACTGACCCCGCAACTGCCTCGATCACGATTGATTGGGCTGGTTCTGGTGGGCCGTTTGTCCTGACTGCCAACGCAACTCCCAGCAACACCCCCGGAACCTACGGTGGTGATCCAGCAGGCGTTGATCCTTCGGCGATTGCCACGAACATCCGTGATGCCATCAACGATGCGACCAACTTCGGCGGTGTCCTGGCGGCAGCAGTTACGGCTTCCGTAGCTGGCACGGTGGTCACACTGACCTTCAACCAACCCGGAGCCATTGGCAACGGGCCGACGGTTGTGGTTGGCGACGCTACTTTGGTCACAGCCGGTGCTTTTGGTTCGGTTGTTGCGGGTGTTGGTGACGAGACCACGGCGGCAACTTCGCTTGAAGCTGCCATCAACGATAGCCTCAACTTCCCCGCTGGTCAGATCTTCGCTGATCCCGCAGCGGGCGGAGTTGTGACCATCCACGCGACGAACCCCGGTATTGCAGGAGACTCCATCTCCCTCGTCACTACCGGAGTTGACATCGTGTTGGCGGCAATGGCTGGTGGTGTGGGAACGGATCAAACAGCCGCCGACAACATGGTAGCTGCCATCGTCCTCCTGGCCAACTCGTTCGACACGATCGTCAGCGCAGGCAACGGTGGCGGGACCACCACCACGGTTACATTGACCGCGGTGACTCCTGGGCTCGTGGGTGACTCAATCACCCTGTCTGTGACGCCTCCTTCGGCATCGGGTCGTTTGACGATTTCGGGTGTCACGCTCACGGGTGGTGTTGGTGACGACATTTCGGCTGCTTCCAGCCTTGTCGCTGCTTTCAACGATCCCGGCAACGGTTTGGCCACGTACCTGTACGCGGACAACGCTGGTGGCACTTTGGCGGATGTGTTGGTTACGGCCATCACCCCCGGAATCGCTGCGGATGGTGTCTCCACGGTTGAGAACACGGGTGCTACTCGACTGACGTGGGGTGGTTTCGCCACTCTCACAGGCGGAGCAGGAACAGACACGACGGCAGCTATCTCTTTGGATGCCGCCATTGGTTTGTCCCTTACTTCGGTCACGTCGGTCCAAGCAGCCAATGTTTGCAACTTGACGGCGGTGACTCCTGGCAATGTCGGAAACGCCATTGCGCTGAGCAGCAGCGATCCGGTTCGGGAAGCTCTTTCGGGAGCAACCATGTCGGGTGGTATCGGTACCAACCTCACCGTGGCAACTTCGCTTGTTACGGCCATCAACCTTCCCGCCAACGGTCTGTCCGTTGACGTGGCGGCGGCCAATGCAGGGGGAACTGTCACCACGGTAACGGTTTGGGATCTTGTCCCAGGCGTTGCGGGCAACACGGACACCATTGCTTCGTCCACCGGAGTTCGACTTCCGGTCACGGCGGGCGGGTTCTTCACAGGCGGCCTCTCGGCCATCCCCGTGTCGAACAACATGGTGACTGCGTTCAACGATCCTGCTGCTGGGGTTGCTGTGACCACGGACAACGTGGGTGGAACGTCCACGACCATCACCATCACTGCTGATGTGCCCGGACCCAACGGGAACCTCATCACACTGGCAAGCTCCAACGGTGGTCGTCTTCCGGTGTCCGCTGCGACCCTCACGGGTGGTGTCGGCCTTGGAGGTGGTTACCTGGAGTTCGTCACCGGAGCAGCTCTGGCGTCGGACTTCTGCATCTTGGCGGGTATCTCGTCGGATGTGTTGCCTGGGTTTGAGCAAACGAAGCTCATCTCGGGAGACATTGTTCGTCGGTTCTCCGTGGCAGGTACTTCGGGCCGGTTGATCTACGACCGTCTCATCCTCCGAAACCGCTTGGTTCCGGGTTCTGGATCGGTTCACCCCGCATCCCAGGTCGCCCAGACTCAGTTGCAAATCGAAGGAACCAACGCGGCAAGCCAAACGGGCCTCCAATCAGGAGGTACCGGTCTCGCAGGTGCTCAAGCCACCGTCACTTCGGCAACACTCTTTGGTGAGGTCGGATTCAAGGATGGTCAGGTTCCGACGGGCACCTACGCTGATGCACGCGATGGTCAGATTCAGGTTGAGTTCTTCCAGCAGGGCGGAGTTCAGAACCAGAACAACGTGTTCAAAGCGAACATCGACGGCATCCCGTTCACGGTGGTCTTCACCGATGCGACGGGTGTTGGTATCCCCATCGGGGGCTCGGCCAACGTGCCTCTTGGACCCATCACTGTGCCCAACACCGTGTTGGCTCAGATTCAAGCTGAAGCGGTTGCCCAAGGTCTTGCACCCGGCATCGTTCAGATTGAGGGTGCGGGTCTTCGCTTGGTCAGCCAACTTGATGACACCAACTCGGCTGTCACCATCGAGGCAGGCAACGCCAACGACGTACTCGGGTTCTCCGAAGGGGCCACGTCCACCAGGACGACGGTTCAGCCGGAAGTTGTGGCATCGGCGCTCATGGCTCACGCCAACGCGGCGATCAGCGACATCTACCTGGACTACAGCAACCCGGACAGCACCTACTTCGCTGACCAGGCCCTTGCTGGCGTCGAGTTGGACTCGTCCGCGTCGGAGTTCCTGTACATCCAGTCTCAGGCCAACAACTTCGTTGGTCTGGGTACGTCCTCCAATGTGACATTGGGGACGCCGACATCGGACTCTTGGTTGCTTCCGGGCACCGGGATTCTCAATGTCTCGGGAGATGGGGCCTCTGGCGAAGCTGGGTTCCAAGGGTTCTACGTCCTGTCGTCCGATCCCATCGACGGTTCGGGTTCGGCCAACACCTCATGCCTCAACAACGGGTTGGGTCAAGATGGTGTCATCGGTCAGTCGTACCGAGACACCAAGACGGGGCTCGTGTTTACGATCCTGCAACGTGAGGGTGGAGCGATTTACCCAACCGGAGCCGGAGCGTACTTCACGTTCAACGTACTCAAGCTGACCACCACGGATGCCAACATCCCGGTCAACTCCATTCCGGGACTGGAACTGACGGTGCGCAACACCGAAGGCTCCACCATCCCGACTGGGGACACGGCTTTGGTCGAAACCATTGAGAAGAATGGTCAAGAGCCTGCCGTGGGTGACAGCTACTACGTCACGTACAACTACTCCAAGACCGAAGCGGACTTTGAGACCAAGTTGTTCACCAGCCAACGAGTGCTGGAGCGCGAGTACGGGCCCATCAACCCTGACTTCCCTTTGTCGTTGGCTGGCTTCTTGGCCTTTTCCAACGGTTCGGTACTTCTCGGAGCCAAGCAGGTTCCGAAGGTGCCGGGATCGAACCAGGCCAGTGTCCAGTCTTACCTGGATGCTCTGAACGATCTACGGGGCTCGTTGCCGGGCGGTGTCTTCCTTGACACCATCACCCCGCTTCGGGGAGACAGTTTGGAACTGTTCCAAGCCTTGAGCCGCCACTGCGACATCCAGTCCAGTATCCGGTTCCGGGCTGAGCGGACGGGCATCATCGGTGTGTCTTCGGGCACGCAGATCAGTGATGTCGGTCCTATCGCCAACGCCATCAACAACACGCGCATCCGGCTCGTGTACCCGGACATCGTGTTCCTCACGATCACGGATGCGTTGGGCAACGAAAAGCAGTTCCTTGTGGATGGCACCTACTTGGCCTCCGCGATGTCAGGAAACCGAGCAACGCCGAGCATCGACGTTGCTACTCCGTGGACCCGAGCACGGCTCACCGGATTCGACCAACTCGCACGCAACTTGGATGCGGTCGAGCAGAATCAGGTGGCAGTACAAGGTGTCACGGTCATGGAGGATCGAAACCCGATCATCCAGGTGCGCCAAGGACTTGCGACGAACATCGACAATGTTCTGACCAAGACCCCGACGGTCATCACCATTGCAGACGAAGTGCAGCGACAAGCCCGAGCAACCTTGGACCGATTCATCGGTATCAAGTTCTTGCCCGGTGTCCTGCAAGAGATCGAAGGTCAGCTTGCTTTCACCTTGAAGGCACTGAAGAACGCGGAAATCATCGCCGCGTACACTGGCGTACAGGCCAGCACCACGAATGACCCGACAACAGTTGAAGTCGAGGCTTTTTACCAGCCCGTTTTCCCACTTTTGTACATCATCGTGACGTTCAACTTGCGCAGCAACTTGGGCGGCTAGTCGATTCGATCTGAGCTACGGCTCACAGGCCCCAGTTCCTTCGGGAACGTGGGGCCTGTTTTATTGTGGGGGCTGGGTAAAGTGACGAGTGCCCCTGATAGAACGAAAAGACCTATTTTCGGGGTTCATGTTCACGATGGATGCGTGCATCGATCCCTCCGAAGCGCACAGGCTGGAGGACACGAGTTGTTGGGACGAAGGCACACACTCCGAGTTACTCAAACTAGCGGGGCTCACTTGGATGGATGGCAGCTTCGTAGACGCCAAAGAAGAACCCGCGGGATACCGTTGGATGGAAATGGCTCAAGAGGGCCATGTGGTCTTCCGAGTTCTCCGAGGTCAGTCCCGTTTCGTTTGTGACATATTTAGTCACAACGAGTTTGACTACAAACCCGTCGAAGCTTTCCTGCGAGAGTGTTTTTTTGTGAAAACGGCTTCAACCCACTGGGTACGACGGGTTTGGTCTTAGCGGACGCAGATGTTGATGCCGTCGAACCCTTTGGAGGGGTGGAAGCCATCAGGACAGCCTTCAGCGGTAGGGGCAACCTGACAAAAGCCGTAATCGCCGTCATCAGAGGGTGCGAGGTCGCAGACCGCTGGGTGGCCGTCAGGACCCGCAGGACAGTCTGAGTGCTGTGAGCAGAAGGTATTGGGAGTACAGGCGCCGTCTTCACAGAGAAGCCCCTCAGAGCATCCTTGAGCTTCGACGCAGGGCTCATAGACACCAGGCAGTGGCGAAGCGACTGCGGTGAGCATCTGGAGGACCAGGAGGGCTGTGGTGAACATCAGCATCGTACCTTTTACACAGGATCAGAGGGATATCTACCTGCGGGGGTAGCGCGTTCCCGGTAGTCACTCTATAGCCTCCCGAATTGTAGGAGGGGATCCTTCGATCCCCATTTTGCGCGGTTTTCGGCCTCCGGGTCAACCGCTAGGAGAGTTGCCCACATGGCTAATGATGATCTCAATCCTAGTAATGGACTACAAGGCTCCAGCTACGTCTACGACTATGGGACAAGCCCCCAGACTCGTACCGCAGTGAGCCAGAAGGTCCGTATCCTGACCCCGGCTTACGGCAGCGACGCAGGGACACTGCTTCAGATGGGCGTGCTGAGTTCCTTCAGCCCCACTGAGTCCCGTACTGTCGATGAGAACCGTGGTATCGGTTTCGGCGACCAGATCGCGGAGTTGGTGCCCAGCATCACGACCGCGATGACGGCCGACTTTGAGCGCGCCCTGCTCTACCTGGCGAACTTGTGGCAAGCCACAGGCTACGCAGGTGGTGTCAGCGGTCCAGTGCGCTCCATTCGCCATCACCGCTGGCCCTTCGATGTTGAGATGCAGTTGGTCTTTTCGACGTTGGCTGATGTCCAGTTGTCGGGTCAGTCCGGCGTTGGCTTCAACGGAGCTGGTGGCGCGTTCGACGGTGGTGTCAAGGAGATCAAGTACCCCACGGTCACAAACGACCCCAACAACAACCCAGGAGACCTTCGTGGCCACACGGCCATCATCACGTTGTACGAGGCGTGCTGGTTTACTGGATGGTCGCTCACCCAGTTGTCGAAGGACTCGGGTATGTTGATGGAGAGTGGCGCCGTCATCATCAGCGATCAGCACGATTTCAGTTCTGATTACGGGGAGTTCCTGGCAACAGGCAACGATCCAACCATCGGACAGCTTGGTTCCGTCCGTTTCACGGGCAGCCAGGCAACCGGCGGCACGCCCCTCGTTTAAGTTTGCGCTTGGGTTTGGTTTCTGGACCCCCAGAAACCAGCCCATCGTGCCTTCTTCTTTTGGAGGAAGGTTTTTGTCCAACCGAGCAATCGGTGGTGCGTTTCACACGCAAAATAGATGTAAATCGAAACAAACAGATAGACCCTTTTGTGCTGTGCCCCCTCCTTCCCGTTTCGTTGATTCGGGGATGGTCAAATTGAAATTGAAATGGAACCGCATACATGGGCATCTTTTTGCGCTGTGAAATCAAACCGCCGACTTGCTCCGCACACCAGTGGAGACAGTCATGCAGGTCAACCTACAAGCCCTAGAACGATCCCTCGCCAAAATTGAGGAGGTCGGTAAAGACGAACTACCGTTCGAAGCGAACGGAGTCGCCCTTGTTCTTCGATCCCTCCTTCCTTCGGAAGAGGAGATCATTGATGCTTATGCGCGTGTAGCGTACACCGCAGATCTCAGTGAGTTCGAAATTGATCTTCCTGAAGTTCCCGTCGATAAGGATGACGACGATGACGACGACGGCGATCCGCTCGCCATCATCCGACACCGCATTTGGTTAGACCGGCTTCGTCAAGCGACACTTGGCTGTGCCATTGTTGAGATTGACGGCCAGGATCTCCGAGGCGTTGATTATCTGGAAACAGGTGAAGTTGACGACAACGGCAACTCCGTTTCGGTTCTAAAACGAGATTGGGTGAGGGGGTTGATCACTCGTTGGACACGACCTGTTCTCACTCAGATGTTCGCTACCTACAGCGAACTGATGGACAAGATCAATCTCAAGGCATCCAAACTTGTTCAGTTCGATACTGCCGATATCGAAGAGGAGCTTCGCCGACTTCGGGTACGTCTCGCGGATTTGGAGCTTCATAAGGCTAAAGCAGCAGAACCGGCCCTTCGTACAAAAGTGGATCCGCCCACGGCTCAAAAAAATGCCGAACGGGCTAACCAAGGTACGGCGGGTCAAATGGACCGTTTGGCGGACCACACTGTTCAGAAACAGGAAGAGGCGCGGCACGAAGAGGAGGAAGAAGCCTATCTTCCGGGCCCCTCACCTCAGCCGGCTCCTGAGCAATCCCAATCACCCACACAACCGCCTGTTCGACGCTCCTCGATCCCGACGCCCCAACAGCACGCGCCACAGCAGCGAGCATCAGAGCAAGACCCGGATCGGATTCCTGATCCGTATGATGGAAACTCCATCTATGACCCGGCTGACGGGGATGACGCCATCGCTGCGGAAAACGCCAGGCAAGAAGCGATGTACCGTCGGAAGCTTCAACGTGATGCGGCGATGAAGGCGGAGCGTGAAGCGTCTCAAGCCAAAGCAGCAGAGCAAGGTAAAACGCTTATCTCAGGGCAGGCACGTCGTCCGTCAGCGGCACCTCCAGGGGGAGCGGTCTCAGTGGGTCAACCGGCCCAGCGTGCTCCTTTGAATCAGGAGCCCGCTGTTGTTGCGACACCAAACCAACAGATCCAGCGAGGTGCTCCGACGCCCACGACTCCGAAGCCCAGTGGGAAAATGGGGAACGTCGATGTGTACCGTCAGCCCACTACGACGTTGGAGCGAAGAGGGCCTCCGACGGAACTGGACAAGATCCAGATCGACACGGGGTCCACTTCCCGTAACCCGAGGTTCAAACCCGCCAACGAAGACTAATGGAACTGAGACAGACATCGGAGAAGCAGCGCGCTGAGATCTACACGGATCTTCGGTCACTGGTCTACCCTGGGTTTTTGACCCACGCCGTTACGGTGAATGGGGTCCGTGCTTCATTGCGCACGTTGACTCAATCGGACATGTTCCTTCTCCGACACCGTACCAGCGAGATGTCTTTTGTGACAAAAGACTGGATGAACTGGGTGATTGCGTCTTCGGTTTGGCTTTTGGATGGCCAAGTCGTGATGGGAAGCCCCAGTGTTCAGCACTCCATCTATGAGACGGTTTCCCGTCTCCCTAAAATGTTCCGAGAGGATCTGTTTTCGATTTTCACTTCTTTGATGATCCGAGTAAATAAGGCGCTGGATCGGTTGGAGTCGTTCCTTTACGAAAAGGAATCTCGGTTCATGTGGAGCACGGAAGGGGTGCGGATGTTCGACGTGCCCCCGTTTGCAGGAGCAGTCCCGCTTCAACTGAACTCGATCCAGAAGTCTTGGGTGTCCTTCAACCAGTACGAAGACAAGCGCCAAGAGCGCAAGTTTTGGTGGGGCCTTTCCAAATTCATCGTTCAGCCTCATGCGCCCAAAGGCATCCAGAAACTCAACAAAGCAGAAGAGACCGAAGAGGGGAACGAGGAGAGTCGCCGGCAACGGTTGATGGACCTGACTTATTGGAAAGCCCAGGGCGCCGTCATTGGAGATGAGGAGAAGACCCGGATTCTCAAAACCCACACAGGTGTGGTTCGGGCTGAAACCAAACAAGACCTTGAGCAAGAGATGGCTGACTGGGTATCCGGCAAAAAGGATTTCCACGACGGGGCAATTGATTTCGTCAAAGCCAAGATCAAGGGAGAAGTTGAGGGACGCCGTGAAGCGGAAGAAGCCCGTATTGCGTCTATACAAACTGCTTTAGAGGAGGATGGGATCGACGAACCCGCATTCGCACCGCTCATGGGAGAAGCAGCCGAAGCAGTCAAGCGCCGTATGGTCGGGAAACGAGTTGCAACCGTCGTGTATGACGACACCCACAACTCCGCCTACGACAAATACATCAAGAACAACCCTGATGTGGGTGTCCTTGGTGTGGATGAGCACGGCAACATCAAAGCTTCCGAAGAGGTGGTGAAAAACGCTGAGGCGCTTCTTGGGCTTTTGGTCAAACCAGATGACCAAAAGAACCAGACAGGTGAGTTGGACAAACAGGTCCAGGCTCGTGCCGCTAAGCTACGAGGAGGGGGTAGCTAGCGATGGCGGACGAGAAGGTTCAACTTACCGTTGAGGCGATGCTGGATGGCGACAGTATCGGCAAACTGACATCAGCGCTCGCCTCTGGGGTAGAGAAAGCGACCACCGAGGGTGGGAAGCGGGCTCAGAAGGAGTACGCGAACTACATCAAAGTAGCGGCAGAAGCCGGTATCCGCGGGATGGACGGGTCAAAAACTCGTAAGGAGTTTTTGGACAAGGTGTTGGATGCCAACGCCATGTCGGCTCGCATTCAAGAGGCATGGGAAAAAGGAGACAATGAACACGCCAAATTCTTAGAGGGCCAACGTAAAAAGGACATGAAGCATCTGCAACTCCTGGCAGACCGTCGTAAAGCGAATTACGCGGATCTTGCCCGGACACAGAGCCGAACGATGGCCGAGCAGGCCGACGCGTTCTCCGGCAAACTGGAACGTGGCATCAGTGGTTTGTTCTCCGGGAACATTAATATCGCAGGGATGATCAAAGGGGCCGGGCAAGCAGGGCAACGACGCGGAGACGCTGCGATCCTCAAAGGCAATGACCCAGACGCCACGAAACGTGACAAACAGATGGCCACCCTGGGTAAAACCATGGCCACAATCGGCACCGGGTTGATGGGTTTAGGGGCCGTCACGGGCATTCTCACTGTCCTCGTCAAAGCGTTCGTTGATCTTCACGACCGTGTGGCGGACATAAACGCTTCGTTTATGTCTACGGCAGGTGCCGCCGATTTTGGTTTTGGAGGGGCCGCGCATGACGCCGATAAACTCACTGCCAGAATTGATGAGGTTCGGGAATCCGTTTTGGACGTATCCAAGCTCCCGTTTGGCCCTAATCTGCAAGGTTGGGGGCAATCCAGCGGAGACCTGTTCGCCATTCTTGGCGCGATGAACGAAATGAATTTTTCGTTTGAAAGGATGGAGAAGAACATCGAAGGGAACATCGAAGGGTTGAGTTCTTTTGCGGATCACGCCATCCGAGCCGTGGCTTACGGGAAGCTGCTTGGCGTTGAAGGTCGAGAGATGGGTCAGAACATGGCCCAAATGGCAAACGAGTTTGGCGTGGGTCTCGATGTCATTTCAGAGGGTCTCCATGCTGTACACCGAGAAGCCATGCTCAGTGGCTTCTCGACCAAACGGTTCTACTCAACCGTTCTGGAACTGACTTCGGGTTTGGGTGCATACAACGTCCGGTTGGAAGAAGCGGCTAACTTGTTGGGTCTGGTGGGTCAAGTCGCAGGCGAAGGCGAAGCCGGTGGGATGATCAAAAAGCATGGAACTGGCATGGAGCAGATGAGCATCACGGAACGGCTCCAGAAACTCCTTCTGGACGGAGGCAAAGACAGTCCGACTACAAAACGCATTTTCACGGACGACGCAAAAGCAAGTGCAGGGGCGTTTTACAAAGCGCTTAAAGACAATAAGAATTTCGATGGGACCGAACTCCTGAAGCTGTTTGGACTCGATGTTGGCGGAGGCATGGATGCGTTTGTCAAACAGTTTATGAAGATTAAACCCGGCCAGCGGCAGAAACTCAGGGATGCTTTGTTTGCGGACAAAACGGGTCTTGGCTCCGACGCCTCTGAGATTTCGGATATTGCTGACAGGGGCGTGGCGAAGTCCGCAGCAGGCAAAGGGGACATGGCACGGCAGGTGGAGGCCCTGTCTTTCCTGGGTCCTGCTGCACAAATGGCCATGAAAATGCAATTGCCCATATTGTTTAAGAACGTCAAGAGTTCTCTTGGTGCTCTTATGATGACGGGATCCGAGGAGGCACAGGCAGCCGCCGAAGCCGCGACTGGGATGAGTGCCCAAGAACTCCAAGAACTCGGCGCGATGCAAAGTAAGATGATGGCGAACTTCAACAAGTTCGCGGCCATGTCCGAAGATCAGTTGAACGCGCAAGGGGTAACGCGGACGGGCAAAGGCGCATATCGACGTAGGGACCAGACTACGGGAGAAGTTTCCGGGGACGTGTTCAAAGACTGGCTGGGACTTCTTTTGGCATCGAATGATGAGGTCGAACACATGACCAAAGCGGCCCTTACGCATGACCAGAAAGTTGCCAAGGACACTTCGGATAGGACCGCAAAACTCGCCACGGTGCTGGAGGAGAATGTTGCGTCCATTCTCAACGACATCTACGTTGTTGTGCGTGACATTTTGAACTTCCTTCTTGGCAGTTCCGAGAAAAAGAACCAATTGTGGGGGGCCGGGCAGAAACTCATTCAGGAGTTTGCCGCAGAGGAGGAAAAGGCCAAAACTGCTCTTAAAAAAGCCCAGGACGCACATACGACAGCACAGAATACTCCCGGCGCGGACACCAAAGCCACCGCAGCCGCAGTTTCTGCTGCACAAGCCGACGTGAACAAATATGCGGCGTTGGGGGAGAAGGCTAGGACGATAGACCCTACTTCGGCCGGCACCTATGAGAACTACAAAGCACAGGTGTACGCCCAAGCGGGCTTTGATCAAAACGCTGGGGGAGAGAAGGGAAAAAAGAACCGGGAGCGCCGGGAAAAAGAAACCCGCGGAAAATCTTTCTGGGAAGCGGTGGGTGACGATGGTTTGACTGGTGCAGCGACTTGGGCTGCGGGTATGGAAAGCGGGTCGGACAGTTATAGTGCGTTCAAATCCCAGATCGAAGAGTTCGCCCAGGAAACTGGGATGTCTGGCTCTGATAAACAGATCATCCTCGATTACTGGAAAGACAAATACCTCCGACAGTATGAACAAGACCATCCTGTAATGTTTGGGGTGCAACCTGAAGCGGCGATGCTGTTCGATCCAGGGGCCGTAGCACAGAGTGTTTGGGAGTCTGCAACAGGGGGCCGGGCCTCACTTATAGCGGATATGTCCACTATGGGTAGTGGGGTGGAGGGGATGGATACCGTTATTGCTAAATACCGTGCAGGTCTTGAAGACCAAGGTAAGCGTGCGGCTAGTATCCCCGACGATCGTAGTGGGGAGGACAGGAGAAAAACGGATTGGGGTCCGGTCATACCCTCAATGAATGACATGTTCGTTCCTACGAACGGTCGGCCCGTTGCATTGAACTCTGCCGATCAAGTGCTCGCCATGAAACCCGGCGGTGCTATCGACCGCGTTCTCGGGGGCCGTGGAGGCGGCGGGGGTTCTCCTGTGACCATCAACATCAAATGGACCGGGGACGAAGCCCTCGTCCGTCGTGCCGTCATCGAAGGCATCAACATAGCGAGAGGAAAACCGTTTGCCTGATCGCCTGCCAGTTTTTCGTAGCGCTTTCAACTCTTTCCGGGACGAGTTCTCCGGTCAGGGTAAGAAGCCTGTGATCATCGACATCTTGTCGTCTGACCAGGAGACGAGCTTACTCCCGCTCGATCTCCGTATGGTTTTGCACGTCAATCCGAAGACGATGACCATGCACTACGAAAAGAACGTCACCCGGATTCAGACCAAAGGTGGGTTCGTTGAGCAGCACTGGGGCGATGCCGCCGAACGTATCTCTTTCAACATGGCGACAGGAGGCTTCATGCGCCTCTATGCGGGGTTGTCGAGCAAGACAGGCAGTTCCTTCCAAGGGAACCTTCAGTCCACTGGGCCAGCCGTGACGGCCGTTCAGGGGCGTCGAGAGACCATCGCCTACGACAAGTACCTGGACCTCCTGGCAATGTTCCACAACAACGGCTCCATCTACGATGTGAACGGCAACATCGTCATGCAGGGCTACATGAAGATCACTTTCGATGGCGGGGTCTACATCGGCTGGTTCGACGGGGATTTCACCGTCACCGAGAGCGCTTTGAAGCCTTACCAGTTTGAGCTTTCGTCCAACTTCAACATTGACCGTGAAGAGATGGTCATGCGGACGACTTTGCTCAACACCGATACGGACCTGTTCCAACCGGGAACCAGCAGCCCGCAGTTTGAGCCTGGCCAGGCGACCATCCCAGGTGCCAACACGCCTTTTGATGCGTTCCTCAACCTGTTTGAAGAGGAACGCCAAGGCAACGTGTTCCAAGGAGTGAGTAGCTGATGGGCACTCTCAAAAAAGTCCCTTCGGCGCAGATTTACGCCAAACTCAGCGCCGGCCCCAACTGGCAGCGAGAGTACGAGGTCCAACCTGGAGTGCCTATCGACGGGTCCAACGCAGCGTTGCGAGATCCCACGTATGGGTCGCCGTTCACGTTCAGGATCATGCCACCCGAGGCATTGGTATCTGCCCTCACGACCACACCAGGGGAGTCTCAGGTTCGGCTCATCAACAGTGCTCTCCGAGAAACCAACAACTTCAGCGATGTTCGTGACCGTGTTGCAAATCTCCGGGCTACAAACTTTGTTTCGACGAACGACGGGAACCTAAAACAGTTGGAGTCTCTCATCGCGCTCAACGGCGTGTTGTTTGATCCAAGCAACGCTCAACAGTCTCAAGCGAATGTCCCGGCGATTTCAGATCTCACCCAAGCAGCCAACATCCTGTTGCAACTCAACCGGGCACTTCAGTCGCCGCCTTTGACGTTGCTCATCAACCCCGAGCAAATCAGTTTCTCCTACGGGACGATCCAGAACTACTCCGAGCGAAACCGCTACGGCTACATCTTCCAGCGATGGGGCGAACAGCAAGTCCGGTTGTCCGTGAGTGGCAAGACAGGCGCGTTCATTGCCGGAGTGAAATCATTGGTTGGAGGCACGAACCAAATCCAGAACTTCGGAGGACTGGGCGGACCCGCAGCCGGAGCCATCCCATCGACCCCAACGGTCTCGGGTGTCCAGTGGGCATCCAAACGGGACTCGGCTTCATGGCAAAACCTGATGTCGTTGCTGACCTTCTATCGCAACAACGGGTACATCTACGACAGCTTGGAGCAGACCGAAGCCATGTTGTTCATCGGGTCGATCGCCATCGACTACGACCAGAACACCTGGATTGGTCACTTTGAGAACTTTGAGTGGCAGTACGACGAAGGCAAACAGGGCGGCGGCATCGAGTTCTCTTTTGAGTTCATCGCCGATTTCATTTACGACAACGCTCAGCAAGAGTTCCAGGTTCTTCCTATTGCTTCGCCTACTCCGAGCCCGAGTGACCCTCTTTGGACACGAAAGCGTCAGCAGCAATCCCGTCCAGGTGCCTTCCGTGTGAATGCGACGGTTGCGGGGTTCCAAGACGCAACAACCACAGGCGTCTCTACTAGCGCAGGGTCCAATGGGGCCAACGCGACGGGTCTTTTTTCCCCTTTCAACACCTAAGCCATGCCGAATATCTCAGATAGGCCCTACACCGGCACTTGGCAAAACAACATGCGCCAGGTCGTTCGGCATACGCCGGACGGAATGGTTTTCATCAATGGAGACCTAGCTCTCCCGGGATGTGAACGGTGTCGTGGACGTATCGACATCCAGCGGTATGTGACCGCGATGAGCGTGGACGCGGGTACGCAGCCAGGCGCTCTGTCGGCAAGCCTGTCGTTGAGTGTGCCCCGAATTTCGGGGGATCAGCTTTTCCGGGATGGTTATAACAAGCTCACCCCTGGTTTAGAGGTCCACATCTACATGCGGGGGTACTTCCCGACTTCTGGGTATTTTGGTGCAGCCGGACCAGCGGCAGATATTCGGTTGCGTGGTCCTGACGGAGCCGTGGATGGTTTTGGGGGGAAGATCGAGTGGGGCAACGTCCCGACTTATCCCTACTACCCGGTGTTTCACGGCGTTGTCACCAACGTCTCTTACGAATACTCGGGAGGCGAGTACCACTCTCAAGTCACGTGCGCGTCATTGCTTCATTTTTGGCAGTACCAGAATCTTAACTCAGAGGGAGCCACCGAAGCCACGCGAGGAAACAACTCCCAAGTACGTGTTGGTCAAACGGGGATCAACTACAACAACACGCACCCTTTCGGCATGATCTACGATTTGTATCGCTCTCAGGCAGGGGCACAAGGCGGGGTCAAGTATTTCGCTGGCGGTGGTTCAAATCTCGATGCTCCGATGGATGGTCTCCGAAAAGACCCTAACTACACTGTTTGGTCACATATCGCGGAATACTGGGCGCAACGGTTTCGCAATCGAGTCCAGAACCTTCGTATGTACGGGGTCAACGGCAATCTGTTCAACGCTGCACAACAAGCTTTCCTGGGTCAACGAGGTAAAAGCGATACAAAAAATCTTCTCAAGCAAGTTCAGTTTGCTGAGGATGGGACTCTTTCCAACGTCAAAGACCCGTTCTCTCAGGACATTGCTGTTGCCAAAGCCCTTGGTTTTGAGCGAAGTGGTTTCGATTTCATTTGGGGACCTATCGACAACCCCGATCCCGACGAAAAGGGTAAGACAACAGGACTCGACGACAACAGCCCTGCGTCGCTCAACATGCTGGACATGTACGCGTACACCCAGCAGTCGAGTCAGATAGGTCAGATGCAGCATTGGGAGTCGACATACGAGACCAAACTCCAGATCGCACAAGCGGTTACGGAAGCCACAGGGTATGAGTTCTACCAAGATGTCGATGGGGACTTGGTTTTCAAACCGCCGTTTTACAATTTGGACACGTCTTCAAATCGGGTCTACCGCATCGAAGACATCGACATCATCAGCATCAATTTCACTCATTCGGAACCGGAAGCCACTTGGATCAAGGTAAAGCCTTCGTACAACAAAGGCTTGTTGATGTTGTCCAACGAAGGCTCGCTTAACCGAGAGGCCATTCACGCTGACCCAAAACTTCTGGCGCAGTTTGGATGGCGCGGTGGAGCGACACTTGAAGTTACTTACACAACCGATGTGCGAGCGTGTCACCTGATCGGGATGGCTCGTTTGGACCTTCTCAACGTCGGAATCAACTCCGCCACCCTAACTATCCCGCTTCGACCAGAGATGCGTCCAGGCATCCCGGTTTACGTTGCGTTCGAAGACAGTTTTTATTACATCAGTCAGTTGGCCCACGGATTGAGTTTCGGCGCTCAATGTACGACGACGCTTCAGTTGATCTGTCGTCGGAGGAAGTTTTTTGCGCCAGGCACCCCCGAGCCTGCTTCCCCAGGACAAGACATCAACGACCTCATCCATTTGGATCGCACGGACTTACCTCCGCGCCCCATCCAAATCCACGAAGACGGCATCCCTCGCCTTGCTGGGTTCCCCAACGTCGTCATGGCGTTAGACCCTACGCGCCTCAACCCGAAGTTTTTTGCCGTTGGAGCAGGTCTTCCGCATTTGGATTCCACAGATGATGTGAGGTTGTTTTTCAACTTCGTTCGGGAAGACATGAAATCGGAGGGAGTGTTCCAAGAAGTACCTGCTTCTCAAGCACAAGACCCTAGTCAGTCCCCATCCCAGAGTACCCAGTACCGATTGCAGGTCAGCGAAAACGAATTCATCATTTTCTCCATTGAGGATTTGGCATCGGCATACAACGATCTTCAAAACGCCCGTAAAGAAGTAGATGCGCGTCAGAGTGCGATTGAAGCCAAACGGTCTGCGCTAAGAGCAGCAGACCGTTTTTTGGATTCTCAGCAAGCGCGAGGCCCTTCAACGACGAAGAACGCTGCGTTAACAGCGTTGCAACAAAAACTCACCGAAGCACAGCAAAAACTAGCTACCACCGAAAGTACGTTAGGGGGAGGGCGTCGTGTTGATGCCAAAGGCGGCGTCATTGCTTCAGAAGGCGTCCCCAACAGTAACTTGTTCCAGATCGTTCTGAGAACGACCCAGTTGCATCGAGGCCAACCTAATCGTCGAACGGTTGACGGGATCCCTGGTTCTGATGAGCTAGCTTCCCGGTTGGATCTGCTTGAAAACCTGAAATCAACTTACACCGCCACAAGTCTCCCGGGCTATTACCGGTACTACTCGGCTTCACACCCTAAGCCTGATCAGCAAGGGCAGCCGGCCATCTTCATGTCTGACAAGAAGAGGCCGAAGACAAAACCAACGACCCCCAGCACGGGAGGCGGAGCCACGCCGGCCGCGATCCCGCCAGCTCCCGTCCCGACACCGGTCGAAGAAGTCAACACTGATGGGTTGACTCCCACCGAAGCACTCAAAGCCAAGCTAAAGGCTCTGGGAGTGGAGTGGGTTGGGGAAAGCCGTATTTTTGAATACCAGAAGCGCGGCGGGATGACGATCGACGGCAAAAAGACAATCAGAGTCCAAGACCCCGCCTTCCCCGACAACCCCAAAAAAACAATAAAGGTCCCCAACCCGACTTTCGGTCAACTGATTCCTGATAACACCAACCCGAAGACCCCGGAAGAGATCAAAGCAGCGCCTCTCACCGAAGAGTTCCAGAACAACATCGCCAACACGGCAGCAGCAGGGCAAGAACTCAACCGGCGATTACTGTCCGACGCGGGTGGGAAGGGTCAAGGCGGCAATCCCCAATGGCTTCAAGCGTTGGCACTCGCACCTGTCCGTCAACACGCTCTGAGTTTCTGGCGACCTTTCGATCGTACAAAAGAAGGCGGGACGGGCGTAAGTCAACATGCGCTCGGCATAGCCGTAGACATCAAGGCTGTCACCAAAAACAAAGAGGCTTTTTCTCTTGCGTTTTCTGCGTTGATTGCCGAAGCGCAGATAATGTACAACGAAGGTCTGATTGGTGGCGTGGGTTTTTACCCCAAAGGCGGTTTCATCCATATTGATGTGCGAGCACGCCCTAGTCGTTGGGTGCAGTGGGTTCCAAAAGGCTCCAATGAAGGGTTTGACGTGACCTGCTCCTTGCCCGTCGGCACGGGACAAGAGACGACGATTACCGCACGGGGGCCTAAATCGGGATTTGTAGACGAAAATGGCATATCGCCCTGTGGCTGGTGGCAGCAGCGCCTTCGGGATAGTAACTGGCCTGGGCAAGACGCTATCAACGCCCGGAAAGGGAACCGCATTACACCGTTCCCCGCGAACGGTTCCCCGCCAAAAGAGGCAGCCCCACCGCCCCCTCCACCACCAGTGGAGCCACCGCCTCCGCCTCCGCCGGAACCGCCCGAACCCCTCGACAGCCCTCCGATCACGCTCATTGAGATTGATCTTGAGAACCCCGTCCAAGTTCGGGGGTTTGTCCCGCCCACCGTAACCGACCCGCTTCAGCGGGCTCCTGAAGCTGACTGGGGGATGATCACGGCGACGAAAGGGATGATCATTGCACGGGGGCCCTCCCTGACACCGATCGTCGTATCGACGGATCAGATCCAAACTGTGCGCTGGAGTCAGTTCCGTATGACGAAAGACACTTCCATCATGGGGGACACACCCAACGGTGGTGAGTACAGCTTCCGTCGTAAGCCTTTCAAGAAGCAGTTGTCAGATCGTTTTTTCAAAGCAGCACAAGAGACGGATCCCACTGCGGAGTCGACCCCAACGGATATGTTCAAAGAGCTGTGGGATCTCACCGCGAAAAATCTGGCTGAAATTGGTATCCCGGAGTTTGATCCAAATAATCCGCAAACAGACCCAGACCTTATCATTGTCGACGACACCTTCATCGTCCCTGCTCCTTTTTTGGATGCGGTCTATTCGGCGTACACAGACACGTCGGCCCAAGCTTTGACGGCGGAGTTGACAGCACAGGCCGTCACAGAGGCGTCTGCGGCTGCGGCGGCAGGGGGTTTGGAGTCCGCCCAAGAAGCCGTTGACCGCGCACAATCCGCCCTAGCTACTCAAGAAGCTCGTTTTCAAAGCGAAGAGTTCGGAACGGGTTTCAATGGGGAAGTGGATGCGGAGTTTATCCGTGGACAGGTTCAGGTGGACCGGTTTGGCCAACCCGTAACGAACGACGTTATCCCAACCCGAGTACGGCCACCCACTTTGACTGTTGACGTTAGAGTGGCAGGGTTCACTCTCAAAGACCTCAGAAACTTTCCTCAGTTCGCGTCAACCGGACCAACCAAACAAGGCAAAAAAGGCCAAGCTTTCAACGCCACACTCCGCAAATTGGCGGATGCTTACGCGGAGGTTCTGGCTGCGCAGTTTTCGATGAAGTTTGATGACCTTCAAACTCTTGCGATGGAGCCGTCTACGGGACGAGAAGACCAACTGTCTTTGCTGAC
>Ga0307379_10002024_pt1 | contig 30776 bp, 26 predicted proteins | sample UN2MG_FD_202237 | JGI IMG/M metagenome (GOLD analysis project Ga0307379, IMG submission 202237) | Soil microbial communities from Risofladan, Vaasa, Finland - UN-2 | ecosystem: Environmental > Terrestrial > Soil > Coastal area > Acid sulfate soil | place: Finland: Risofladan, Vaasa | collected...
GCGCGGGTGAGGGCACCCGCTCCCCCTTGTCAATAGTTTTTCATAAAAAGACCAAGAGAAAGAAAGTGAAGACAAGGGGGAGCGGGTGCCCTCACCCGCGCCCTTGCTCGCGCCCGTTCACCTGCACCGACACCCAATCCGCCCTCCCGCTCACCACTCCGCGCTCGATCGTGCCCTCCGGCAGCGCAGCCGCATCACCCGGCAGCAGCGACCCGAGCGGCACTGCCTGGAACCCCCGCTCCTCGAACGACCCGAGCAGCTGGTCGAACAACCCGGCGCACGCGATGCCCTCGGCCTCGGCATGGATGGTATAGACGTTGAGCGCGTCCGGCCGGATCAGGCCGAGCAGCGCCGCGTTGAAATTCTCCGGCGTGACCGCGCCCGCGCCGACGAGCTCGTCAAAAGTGGGCAGAGTGGCGGGGACCTGGGGCGTGCGTAGCGCGCGGGACCTTACCACGGGCCGGAACATGCTCTCGCCGCGGCAGTCGCTGGCGTAGCGGTAATTGAGCTGGTCGCGCAACTCGAGCATGTCGGCGCTCACCTTCCAGCCGGGGGCGGCCGCGCAGGTGGGGGCCTTGCCGGCGATCTCGGCGATCAGGTCGTGGGCGCGGAGCGACTCGGCGGCGATGCGAAGGGCCGAGAGCCGGTCGAGCCGGTGCTGCCAGGTGAAGTGGTCCCAGGCGTGGACTCCGATCTCATGGCCCGCGCCGGCAACGTCACGGATCATCTCGCGGCAGCGGGGCCCGATCTTGAGTCCGGGCCAGGCCGTGCCCATGAGCAGGACGTCCCAGCCGTAGAGCGACGGCGCCCGCGAGCGGAGCATCTTTTTGAGGAACGCGGGATCGAGCAGGCGCCACAGGTTGCGGCCCATGTTGTCGGGGCCCACGGAGAAGAAGAAGCTGGCGCGGAGCTGATGCCGGTCCAGGATGCGGAGCAGCTCGGGCACTCCGCGGCGGGTCCCGCGCAGTGTGTCCACGTCCACTCGGAGGCCGAGAAGCGCGCTCAAGTCTTGCACGCTCCTCCCGGCGCGGGCTCCTGGCACTCGGCGAGGAAGGCGTTCAGGGTGCGCTGGAGCGCGTCCTGGAGCGCGACCTTGGGCTCCCAGCCCAGGAGCTTCCTGGCCTTTTCAATGCTGGGCTTTCGGGTGGTGATGTCCTGATAGCCTTTCCCGTAGAAGGACTCGGAGGGCACGTCGCGGAGCTCGGAGTACACCTTGTCATGGCGATGGTCCGGGTGGGCCATGAACAACTCCTTCAGCATCATGGCCAGCTCCTTGACCGAGCAGTCGTTGGCCGGATTGCCCACGTTGAAGATCCGGCCCTGGCAGTTCCGGTCCTGGTCCGCGATGATGCGCATCAGCGCGTCAATGCCGTCGTCAACATAGGTGAAGCAGCGGCGCTGGCTGCCGCCGTCCACCAGCGCGATGGGCCGCTGGAAGTAGAGGTCCGCGATGAACTGGGTGACCACCCGGGAGCTTCCCTCCTTGGCCGCCTCGATGGAATCGAGCCGCGGCCCGATCCAGTTGAAGGGGCGGAACAGGGTGAAGGACAGCTTGTCGTGATGGCCATAGGCCCAGATCACGCGGTCGAGGAGCTGCTTGGCGCAGGCGTAAATCCAGCGCTCCTTCTTGATCGGGCCGTACACCAGCGGGCTCTCCTCTTCGAGGAACTCGGGGTCCGCGCACATGCCGTAGACCTCGGAGGTGCTGGGGAAGATGATGCGCTTGCCGTACTTCAGGCACTGGCGGACCACCTTGAGGTTTTCCTCGAAGTCCAGCTCGAACACCCGGACCGGGTCCTCCACGTAGAGCTTGGGCGTGGCGATGGCCACCAGCGGCAGCACCACGTCGCACTTCTTGATGTGGTACTCGATCCATTCGCGGCTGATGCCGACGTCGCCCTCCACGAAGTGGAAGCGCGGGTTGCCGCGCGTGAAGTCGAGGCGGTCGTCGCCGAGGTCCATCCCGAAGACGTCCCAGTCGCTTTTTTCCAGGATGGCGCGGGTCAGGTGGTGGCCGATAAAGCCGTTGATGCCGAGAACGAGCACTTTCATCATCAGTTTCCTTTGCGGTTTTCGATCAGGCCTCTATTATATCATGAGCCGCCGCGAAAATAATATGGGAGGCCGTCTCCGACGGGCGGCCCCGCCCCCGATTCCCGGTTAAGCGAAACCTCCGGGTATGGAGGGCGGTGGCTTGACACCGCTTTGACGAGCCGGGAGCTTGATCCCGGCGGAGCACGGTCCCACCGGGAAGGTGAAAGATCGGCTCCGGCACCTCGCTTCGCCCCGTCAAGCCGGGGCTAAGAAAAGCGCAATCAAGCTTGCGCACTCCAAGGCGCTTAACCGGGAATCGGGGGCCCCGCCCGGCACCGGCGCCCCGGTTTGACTGTCCAATTCGCCGACCTTATCATACTCGTGGTCGGTGGAGGGGACACTCCTGTCCCCTCTGCTTGGGCCGACAGGAGTGTCGGCCCCACCTCTCATCGCAACCTTATCTTTGCAGAGATCAATTATGGAGGAAAACGTTAAAACAGGAAAAGGGAGGACAGCGACGGTTTATCTCATCGCGCTCGGGCTTACCCTGCTCGCGCGCCTGCCGTCGCTCTGGGTTCCCTGGCAGTACGACGATTACCACCACATCGCGGATAACCCGGGCGTGATGAGGCTCGCCAACGTGCCGCGCCTCTTCGTGGACTCGAAGCTCTTTTCCAGCCAGGTGATCAACGAGGGCATGTACCGGCCGCTGCTCATGACCACGCACGCGCTGACTTACGCGGTCTTCGGCGATAACCCCCTGGGCGCGCACCTCGTGAACCTCATGCTGCACCTCATCAACACCGCGCTGGTGCTCTCGCTGCTCCGGCGCTGGACCGGCCGCGACGGGGCCGCCCTGATGGGGGCGCTGTTATGGTCGCTGTTCGCGGTGCAGGCCGAGACGGTGGCCTACGCCTCCGCGCGCTCGACCCTGCTGGCCTCCGTTTTCATGCTCGCCGCGCTGCGCGTCACGGACAACGGCATGGGCGCGTGGAAACAGGCGGCGCTGGCCGCGCTCTTCTTCGTCCTGGCGCTGCTCGTGAAGGAGCTCGCGTTCGTGCTGCCGCTCCTGGTCCTGGCGCGCGACCTGACGCTGGGGCGGGCACGCGGAATGGACATGGCGCGGCGCTGGCCGGTTTACGCGCTGACCCTGGCCCTGATGCCGGCCTACCTCGCGGCCCGCGTGCTCCTGTTCAGCTCAGCGCTGGGCGCGCCGTACATGTCGCGCTTCACCTATCTCGTCACGCAGGCCAAGGTGTTCTTCCTCTACATCGGCTGGACCCTGTTCCCTCTGAACCTGACGCCCAAGCCCGACATAACGACAGCGCCGGGGCTTTCCTCGCCGGCCGCGCTCGGCTGCGCGCTCGGGGTGGCCGGGCTGCTCGTCCTGGCAATCATCCTCCACCGCCGCGCGCCGCGCTTCAGCTTCGGTGTGTCCTGGTTCGCCCTCGGGCTCGCCCCGACCTCGACAATCGCCCCGCTCTATCTGATCGCCAGCGCGGAGAGGATCTATCTTCCCCTGCTCGGCCTAGTGGTGGTCGGCGCGGCCGCGTTCGAGAGCCTTTTCCGGAACGCGCCGGGCAGGGAAAAAATCGCCGCGGGTCTTTGCGCCGTGGTCCTCGGGCTCAATGTGGTCCTCGGCCTGCAAGTGCAAAACCTCTGGCTCTCCACCACCGGGCTGATGCGGCAACTGGTCCGGATGGCGCCGGAACAGAGCAATGCCTGGGTCTGGCTCGGCATCATGGAGATGTACGACAACCGGCTGGAGCCCGCGCGCAAACACCTGCTCAAGGCCATGCGGCTGAACCCCGACGACCCGCTGGCCCTGGACAGCTACGCCAGACTCAAGCTGCTCATGGAACCTAATGAGACGGCGCGAGAGGCGTTCGAGGCCGTGCTCCGCGATCCGAACTCGCAGGTTTTCTCCAGGATCAACGCGCTGATCCGGCTGGCGGCATTCGACATTGACGAGGGCAGGCTGGACCAGGCCGAGCATAGAGCCCGGATCGTGCTCAAAAACCAGCCGGACAATTTCGAGGCCTACATGATCCTGGGCCTGGCGGCGCAGAAGCGGGGCGACCCGGAAGCGGCCAAGGCCTTTTTCCGGCGCGCGCTGGAGATCATGCCGGACTATCCGGAGGTGCAGACCAAGCTGGGCATCATCGCGTCCCGGGAAGGCGATCATGCCGCCGCGCGCAAGCTGCTCACCGCCGTCACCTCGTCGGACAAGCCCCTGCCCGAGGCCTGCGTCAACCTGGGCCTGTTGGAATTGCGGGAGGACCGGCCTGAGGAGGCCAGAGCGCTGTTCGAGCAGGCGATCGCAATTGACCCAAACGACGCGCTGGGATACGTCGGAATGGGCTGGTATTTTGCCGTGCGCGGCGAGGTGGACAAGGCCCAGGAAAATTTCGAGCAGGCGGCCGCTAAAAACCCGGACAACACCGATGCGCGGGAGGGGCTGACATGGCTGTACCTGGGGCGGCTGGAGCGCGGAGACCTGGCGGGCCGGGACCGGGAATGGTGGCTGGCGCAGGCCGGCGAGCAGCTCCGGTGGCTCCAGGCGCGGGGACTGGACCCGGAACTGATCGCGCAATGGGAAAAGCTCTCCGGCCGGAGGCTGGAGTGAAATCTCCCTGGGTCCGCGCTCTCGCCCGGGCGGCGCTCGTCGCCGCGTTCGCGGTCCTGCCCTTTTTGCCGGGCGTGAGAGGCCCGTTCATCTTTGACGACCTCAATACCATCATCCAGAACCCGGCGATCCGGCGGATCAACCTGGACCGCTTTTTCACGGACCCGGGCGCGTTCAGCGTGAAGCCCGGCAACTGGCCGTACCGTCCGCTCACGGTGGCGGCCAACGCCGTCGTGTTCCGGATCGCCAACGTTGACCCGCTGCCCTGGCACCTGTTCCAGATCGTCGCGCACCTTATCAATTCACTGCTGGTGATGGCGGCGGCGCGGCGGGTGTTCGGACTGAAGAGCGGGGCGTTGATCGCGGGGCTGTTGTTCGCGGCGGCGCCGCTGCAGACGCAGGCGGTGCTCTACGTTTCGGCGAAGAGCATGACGCTGGCGCTCACGCCGGCGCTGGTGGCGGTGATCGCGGTGGTTGAGGCGGGCCGGGCCGGGAAGGAGCGGGACGTGCTGTTGTGGAGAGGGCTTTGCGTCACGTGCTCGGCCCTGGCCTTTTTCACCTCGGAAGGCGCGCTGGCGCTGGTGCTCTTTCTTCCGCTCGCGCTGTATGCGTCGGGCCAGAGTTGGCGCGGCCAGGCGGCCATAAGGACGCTGGCGGCGGTCGCGGCGGCGGCGGCGCTGTACGTGCTGGCGCGGTCGCTGCTCACGCCGGGGGCCGGACTGGTGCCGCACGCGCGGGTGGCGCCGCCTTACACGCACTTGCAGCACGCGGCCTTGCAGCTCCGCTTCCCGTTCGTCATGGCGCGGCTCTTCCTGCTGCCCCTGCACCTTTCCTTTCTCCACGATGCGCCGGCGCCGGCGGGAATTCTTGACCCGCTGGCCTGGCTGCCGGCCGCCGGAACCGCGGCGGCGGCCGCGCTGATCGCGCTGTTCCGGAAGCGGCGGGCGCCGGCCGCGGGGGCCGCATGGTACCTGGCGGCGCTCCTGCCCGCGGTGATCGTGCCGCTCAACATCGCGTGGGCGGAGCACCGGTCCTACCTCGCGCTGCCGGGCCTGGCCGTCGCCGTCGGTTACGTGGCGCAGGAAATTCTCACGGCGCGGCAAAAGCACGGGCGGTCCCGCGTTCTCCCGGCGCGCCTGTGCCTGGCCGCGGCGCTGGTTATGCTGGCGGCACTGTCATGGGAGCGCTCGCAACAGTGGTCGAGCCCGATGAGCATTTTCCGGGACGCGGTGAAGAATGCGCCGGGACATGACGTGCCCTGGAGCTTCCTGGCCAACGAGGAGCGGCAGCGGCTCCGCTACCGGGACGCGCTCCGGAGCCTGGACCTGGCGATCGCTCTCAACCCGCGATTCGCGGACGCCTACAGCTCGCGGGCGGTTATCTTCATATCGCTCGGCATGTACGAAGCGGCGGCGGACTCGGCGCGGAGGGCGGTCGAGCTCGACCCGGGAAACGGGACCTACTGGAACAACCTGGGCACGGCGCTGATGTACCTGAAGCTGTGGAAAGAGGCGGAGGCGCCGATGCGGCGCGCGCTGGAGCTCACGCCGCCGGAGGACCCGAACCGGCTGTCGCTGGAAAAAAACTGGCGGACGCTGCAAGAACACCCGCGGACGGGTGCCGAGTAATCAGACAAAATTTTTACGCCAAGACACCAAGGCGCAAAGTCCGGAAATAATTTTCATGACTTAGCGGTTTGGCGTCTTGGCGTCAAATAAATCGCGGGAATTTCATCCGCCATTTGATGCTACTTCGGCCTTTTCTCCGCCTTTGGCATCGAGGTCCCGCTCATGATTCTCTTGCCAATCCTTTCCAGCACGGTGCGCGTGCCGCCGGCGGGCGCGGGGTCCGAGACCCAGAGGAGGTAATGGTTGCGGGCCAGGACGGTTGATCCCTGATGCAGGGCCAGGAACAGCTCGGGCTTTTCCATGCCGGCCGAGAACTGGTACTCCATTTTACCGGCGTTGACGACGGTGTCTCCGGGCGCGTCGAAGGGTCCGAAGTTCATGATTGAGGTCTCGTCGCGGACAATGGACACGCCGATCTCGACATCATGGAACTCCTGGTGCAGATCGTTCACGACCATGATCTCGGCCTCGATGGTGTCTCCCGGCCCGTATTTTTTATCCTCGAAGCGGGCGGTGACGAGGACGGGGTTATAGGTGTTCTTGAGGAACTGATAGGCGAGCTTGGGCTGGAGCTCATAGTCGAGCACGGACCAGCAGATGGCGGGCCAGGGCTCGTTCAATTGCCAGAAGGCGGTGCCGGAGGTTTTGTACTTGCGCTGGCGCCAGTTCTCGATGCCGCGCTGGAGCAGGTAGGCCTGCATGATCTGGGTGGCCTCGGCGTAGGATTCGAGCGAGTCCTCGTGGCCGATGGCGGAGACGTACTTGTCCATTTTTTTCGTGCCGAGGTCATGGTGTTCGAGGACCTTGTTGATGGGCCAGAGGTATTGCGGGGAGATCCATTTTTGCAGAGTGGCCACGGCGGGGAATGCCTGGAGCCCGAACTCGGAGGGGAACGGCGAGACGTCGGCGAAGTAGTCGGAGAGGTTCCCGAAGTTGTGCCAGACCACCCAGTTGTGGGTGTCGCCCTTGTAGGGGGACGCCGGGATGAAGCGGCGGGTGGGGTCGAGCTTCGCGGTCACGTCCGCCATGACGTTCACGACCTCGATGTTCTGGGGCACGTTGAACTCGTTGCCGCCGCACCACTGGATGAGCGACGGGTGGTTCCGGAGCTGGCGCACGATCTCGTCCACCTCCTGGCGCGTCAAGTCCTGGAACGCGGCGGTCTTGGGATAGCCAATGAGGTACACGCAGGCGAACGGGAACTCCTGCCACACCATGACGCCGGCGCGGTCGCAGTCGTCATAAAACGCGCGGCGCTCGCGGTTGCCGCCGCCCCAGATACGGAGCAGGTTCACGCCCGCGTCCTTGGCCAGGCCGATGATCTTGCCGTAGCGCGAGTCGTCCATGCGCCCGTACATCGCCTCCGGCGGGACCCAGTTGGCGCCGCGCATGAACTCGCGCTTGCCGTTTATAAACAGCACCCAGTCCGCGCTTCCCGGCGGCGCGTCCGGGTTCGGGCCCCAACTGATCTCGCGGAAGGCAAAGGTCTCGGAAACCGAGTCGGAAACGTCCACATCCGGTTTATGATTTGTTTGAACGTTTATCCTTGCCCGGTAAAGAGGCTGCGCTCCCATGTCCCAGGGCCACCAAAGATCCGGGTCATCAATCTGGAGGTGATCGCGGAATGATTTGTCCCCCGGTCGCACCACAGCTACTTCCGCGGCTGCCAGTTTCAAATCGGGACTTGATATTTCCACATAAATGAACGTATTTTCCCGGGCCGGTTCATTCAGTTCTACTTCAAAATTGAGCTTTCCAGAAAGGCTGGTCTTAATGAACACGTCTTTTATTCCAATCGGCCCGGTCTCGTAGAGGAACACGCGGTCCCAGATGCCGGCGCCCTTCAAGCGCGGCGCAAAGTCCCAGCCGAAGCTCATCTGGGTTTTCAGGTAGTGGCGGCGTCCGAACTCGGAGGAGCCGAGCATCGGCCCGAGCCATTCGGTGTTCGCGCCGGGGATGCCGAACAGGGTGACGGCGAGCTTCTGCTCTCTCGAGTCTTCGAGGGCGTCGGTGACGTCGAGGTCCACCCGGGAGAACATTCCCTCATGGCGCTCGACCAGGGTCGTGCCATTCACCTCGATGCGCGAGATGTAGTCGAGTCCCATGAACAGGAGATGGATGCGCCTGCCGGGGACGGGCCGGTAAAAGAACGTGGTCTCGTAACGCCAGGCGCGGTCGTCCACCCACTGCGCCTTCAGCGAGTCATTGTCCTTGTACGGATCGGGGATGCGCCCGCCGCGCATGAGCGCGGTGAAAATATCGCCGGGGACCCGGGCCGGGATGCAGGCGCCTTTCTGGTCGAGGCTCTTCAAGTCGAGCTCGCAGAGCCGGAACTCGGTGAGCTCGGAGATCATGGCGCGCTCCGGGGTTCCGCCAATCACGGCAGTCATGGTCTGGGCCGCGGCATTTCGTGGCGCGGCCAGGGCAATCAGCATTGCCGTGGACATCACGGCCTGGGCCAGGCCGGCGCGTATGATCTTTTTCATGGGACTCCTCCTTGCGTTCGACTTCATCTCATTGCATCAGAAGCTCGACGCCGCGTCAAGCCGGAGGGGGCCGCGATGTTTGCGGTTTCCAGGCTGCTATGTTATATTCTGCAAATCGCTGATTATATTGAAAGACAGGCTCCGGGCAGTAAATGAATTTTAAGACAGCCGCTGACGTTCAATCTCCCGCTGGTTCGATCAAAATCGGATGATCTTGCAGGGTTCGCGATGACGGGTTCCGGACGCGGCGGGGGTCATTTGCCGGCTGGAGTCAGGGAGGTGTTTAAGGGTCATGCTTGAGATCAGGTTCCACGGCAGGGGCGGCCAGGGCGCGGTGACCACGGCGGAGCTGGTGGCGCGGGCGGCGGTCGAGGAAGGCCGTTACAGCCAGGCTTTCCCGAGCTTCGGCCCGGAGCGGCGGGGCGCGCCGGTGATGGCGTTTTGCCGGGTGGACGACGAGCGGATCCGGCTGCGGTCGCAGATCAAGGACCCGGACGTGGCGGTGGTGCTTGACCCGAGCCTGCTTGACGTGCTGGACCCGGCCAGCGGACTCAAGCCGGGCGGCATCCTGATCATCAACTCCCACGTGGCGGAACAGGAGCTTCGGGACAAGTATCAGATCAAGTGCCGGATCGCTTTGGTGGACGCCACCAAGATCGCGGTGGAGGAAATGAAGCGGCCCATCACCAACACCGCCATGATGGGCGCTCTGGTCAAGGCCACCGGCGTGCTCAAGCTCGAGAGCCTGGAAGCCCCGATCAAGGACCGCTTCGGGAAAATCGCGGACATCAATTGGAAGGCCGTTACCCGGGCCTTTTCCGAGACCGTGGTCAAGGGGTGAGTGTCATGCCCAAACCGATGGACAAGATAGGCTGGAGGGAATTGGGGGTCGGCTGCGTGATCGTGGAGCCGGGCAGCGCCTCGGAGTATCACACCGGCTCGTGGCGCTCGAGGCGTCCGATCGTGGATTGCGACAAGTGCATTCGCTGCGCGCGGTGCTGGATGTATTGCCCGGACGCGGCGATTTACCAGCGGGAGGACGAGTGCTACGTGGCCAACCTGGACTACTGCAAGGGGTGCGGCATCTGCGCGGAGATCTGCCCGGTGGAAGCGATCTCGATGGTGGAGGAGGTCTAAAGATGCGCAAGGGCAAGCACGGAGTCGAGGTGTCCATCGCGATGGCGGAGGCGGTGGCGCAGGCGGACGCCGACTGCATCGCGGCGTATCCGATCACGCCTCAGACCCACATCGTGGAGCACCTGGCGGAGCTGGTGGCCGACGGCGAGCTTGACGCGGAGTTCATCCCGGTGGAGAGCGAGCACTCGGCGATGAGCGTGTGCTGCGGGACCTCGGCGGCCGGGGCCCGGACCTTCACCTCCACCTCCTCCCAGGGCCTCGCGCTGATGAGCGAGATCGTGTTCATCACGGCGTCTCTCCGTCTTCCGGTGGTGATGGCGCTGGTGAACCGGTCGCTGTCCGGGCCGCTCTCGATCTGGAACGACCACTCGGACGTGATGAGCATCCGGGACTGCGGGTGGATCCAGGTGTTCGTGGAGAACGGGCAGGAGGCCTATGACCACATGTTCTGGGCGTTCAAGGTGGGTGAGGACAAGAAGGTATCATTGCCCGTGATCGTCAACCTGGACGGGTTCATCGTGTCGCACGTGATCGAGCCGATCGAGTACGTGGAGCAGGACAAGATCGTCAAGTATCTGCCGGCGTTCGAGCCGGTGCACCGCCTCGACCCGGACCACCCCGTGACCATGGGCGCGTTCGCCATGCCCGAGCTGTTCACCGAGACCAAGAAGGCCCAGGACGAGGCGCTGCTCGCGAGCAAGCCGGCGATCCTGAAGGGCTGGCGGGAGTGGAAGGACCTTACCGGCCGCGAGTATCAGCCGGTGGAGACCTACCAGGCACAGGGCGCGAAGACGCTGATCCTGACCATGGGCGGCCTCTCGGAGACGGCGAGCGTGGCGGTGGACCGGATGCGGGCCAAGGGAGAGGCGGTGGGCCAGGTCAAGCTCCGGCTGTGGCGGCCGTTCCCGTTCGAGGAGTTCAAGGCCGCGGTCAAGGACGCGGAAACCCTGATCGTGATGGACCGGGCGGTGAGCTTCGGCTACGGCGGGCCGGTGGCGTCGGAGCTCCGGAGCGTGCTGTACTCGCAGCCCAAGCGTCCCAAGGTGGTCAACTACATCATCGGCCTGGCCGGCCGCGACGTGCAGCCGGCGGACTTCATCGCGATGGTCAAGGACGCGGCCGAAAAGGTGAAACAGGGCCGGGAGGACGAGTACGAAATTTACGGGGCCAGGGAGTAACAATGGTAGGCGGGACACTCCTGTCCCGCGCCTCCTGACAGCGGCCCGACAAGAGTGTCGGGCCCACCCATGGCGCTCCCACGATAAGGAGATGTGGAATGGCTGAGGAAGCAAAAGCGAAAAGGGTCACGCCCAAGAGCATGCCGCGTGAGGAATACATGGTGGGCGGGCACCGGGCGTGCCAGGGCTGCGCCGAGGCGCTGGCGGTGAGGATCATCCTGAAGGCGGCGGGCAAGGACACGATCTTGGCCATGGCCACCGGGTGCATGGAGATCGTGAGCACGCCGCTGCCCACCACGGCCTGGACCATGCCCTGGATCCACGTGGCCTTCGAGAACGCCGCAGCCGTGGCCTCCGGCATCGAGTCGGGCTTGAAGGCCCTGATGCGCAAGGGCCGGCTGCCGCAAAAAAGGATCAACATCATCGGCATGGCCGGCGACGGCGGCACCGCCGACATCGGCTTCCAGGCGCTCTCCGGCGCCCTGGAGCGCGGCCACGATATGACCTTCTTCTGCCTCGACAACGAGGCCTACATGAACACCGGCATCCAGCGCTCCAGCTCGACGCCTTACGGGGCCTCCACCACCACCTCGCCCGCCGGCAGCCACAGCATCGGCCAGCAGACCTGGAAAAAACCCATGGCCGAGATCGCCGCGGCCCACCGCATCCCCTACGTGGCCCAGGCCAGCTCGGCCTATCCGCTGGACCTGTTCAAAAAGACCGAGCGCGCGCTCGCCGCCAAGGGCCCGGCCTACGTGCACGTGCTCTCGGTCTGCCCCACCGGATGGCGCATCCCGTCCGAAAAGGCCATCGAGTACGGCAAGCTCGCCACCCAGACCGGCATCTTTCCGCTTTACGAGGTCATCGCCGGAGAGTATCATATGACGATGGACCTGAAGAGCAGGAAGCCGGTAAGCGATTATTTCAAGGGCCACGGCCGCTTCCGGCACCTGACCCCCGACAAGGTCCAGGAAATCCAGCAGCGGGTGGACGAGGACTGGGAACGGCTGCGGGCAAAGTGCGTGAACGTCAAGAAGGGCGGGGAATAAAAATATGGGGCCTGAGGCTTGGGGCTTGAGGCTTGAGGTAAAACCACGCGGTCCCAAGCCTCAAGCCTCAGGCCCCAAGCCTCAGGCCACGAGCCTCAAGCCCCAGGCCTCAGGCCTTTTTTCAGAGGAGGCTTGAACTCCGTCTAGAGGTCTGATATAAGTTAAAAGAACTTTTGCCCGAACCGGCGGCTACAAGGAGAAGCGAGGATGGCAGCTTCTGGGATGATCATGTACGAGGAGGAGTTTCACCAGATTTCGGCCATTCTGGAGAAACTGACCAAGGACGCGAACGGCAAAGTCGTGTTCCTGGTGGACAAGAACGGCCAGTTGATCGCGGCCAGCGGCGAGTACGAGAACCTGGACACGACCAGCCTGGCGTCGCTTACCGCGGGCAACATCGCGGCCACCGGAGGCCTGGCCAAGCTGCTCGGCGAGAAAGAGTTCTCCATCCTCTTCCACGAGGGCGAGCGCGACAACCTGCACATCTCCATCGTGGGCATGCGGGTGATCCTGGTGGTCATCTTTGACGCCCGCTCCAGCCTGGGGCTGGTCCGGCTCCGCGTCAAGAAGGCTTCCGAGGAGCTGGCCGTCATCTTCGACCGTCTCATGAAAAAGGCCGAGGCCGAGGCCGCCGGCGCCGGGGCCTCGCCCTTCGCGGAGATCACGGACGATGACATTGACAATCTGTTCAGCGAATGAGGCGCTGGGGTCCTTGAAGGAGTTGAGCGGAAGATGTCTTTCATAAACTACTCTTCGCGGGAGATCAACTGCAAGATCGTCTATTACGGTCCCGGCCTCTGCGGAAAGACCACCAACCTCCAGTACATCTACGACAAGACCAACCCCCAGGCCAAGGGCAAGATGATCTCGCTCGCCACCGAGACCGAGCGCACCCTCTTCTTCGACTTCCTGCCCCTCTCCCTCGGAGAAATCCGCGGCTTCAAAACCCGCTTCCACCTCTACACCGTCCCCGGACAGGTCTTCTACGACGCATCCCGAAAGCTCATCTTGAAGGGCGTGGACGGAGTCGTCTTCACCGCCGACTCCCAGGTCGAGAGAATGGAGGCCAACATCGAATCCCTCGAAAACCTCCGCACCAACCTCCAGGAACACGGCTATGACCTCGACAAAATCCCCTACGTCGTCCAGTACAACAAGCGCGACCTGCCCAACTCCGCGCCCCTGGACGAGCTCAAAAATCTCCTCAATCCCACCAACGTCCCCGAATTCGAAGCCTGCGCCGTCACCGGACAAGGAGTCTTCGACACCCTCAAGGCCGTGGCCAAACTGGTCCTCCAGGAACTGCGCAAGGGCCGGTAAGAAAAAGTAGATAGTAGGTAGTAGATAGGGCGGAAAAGGGCCCCATGCCTCTTCCCCTATCTACTACCTACTATCTACTTTCCTGAAAGTGTGCGCCTCTCAACCCTGGTTTCGACTATGAGGGTGTGGTATGATCTGCCCTTAGGCTGGTGAAGGTAAAGAGCAATGGCTTTCAATCCAAGGTTCACGATCACCAACGCCATCGCCGCGGCATTGACCAGGATCGAGCGGGCGCGGGGCTTCCTGGAAGCAGCGAAGCTCTCCGAGGACTGGATCAAGCAGATGCAACAGCGCGCCCTGGTCCTCGAAGCCCATCACACCACGCACATCGAGGGCACGCGCCTGACCCTGGCCCAGTCCGAAAAGCTCCTGGCCGGGAAAAAGGTCAACGACGCGGACCCGGAAGACGCCCGCGAGCTCCTGAACTATCGGGATGCCTTCGATCTGGTGGCCGGCTACCTGGGCAGCGGCGAGCCCATCACCGAGGGCCTGGTCCGCGAGATTCACCGCCGCCTGGTCCAGGGCGTGCGCGGAGACCGGGCCCAGCCGGGCGCCTACCGCAAGGTCCAGAACTACGTGGTCAACTCCTTGACCGGCGAGGTGGTTTACACCCCGCCCGCCGCTTACGACGTCCCGCGCCTGATGAAAGAGCTGGCCGCCTGGCTCAACAAAGATGCCGAGACCAACGCCGTCCTCATCGCCGGCATCGCCCAGTTCCAACTCGTCAATATCCATCCCTTCCTCGACGGCAACGGCCGCGCCGCCCGCCTCCTCTCAACCCTATGCCTCTACCGCAGCGGCTACGACGGGAAGCGGCTCTTCACCATCTCCGAATTCTACGACCGCGACCGCCCCGCCTACTACCAGGCCATCCAAAGCGTCCGCCTGTCGAGAGCCTCCAGGTCGAACGACGACCACAAAATGGACATGACCGCCTGGCTCGAATACTTCACCGCCGGCCTCGCCGTCCAGATGGGAGAGGTCGTGGCAAGGGGCGAGAACGTCATTAAGCTGGACGTGCTTGCCCGTAGCCACAGGTTATCAACACGCCAGCGCAAAGCCCTGGGCCTGGCCCTGGAACAGGGCGGCCTCACCATCAAGGATTATGAATCTCTGTGCCCGGAAGTGACCCGCCGCACCCTGCAACGGGAACTTAAAGACATGATCGTCAAAAACCTCCTGATTCCGGAGGGCGCCACCAACCGCCTCTATTACCGGCTGTGCAAGTCAAAGGCTTAACTTGCGACAAACTCGCGACATAACTTGCGACAACATTAAAGGAGCGAAATAAAACATGGAAAGCTGGTGGCAATTAGGTGAATCAAGCGGCTCCTATGGAAGAACTTTGAACATTTACTCGATAACTTGCCCTTTTTGTCTTGAAAAAGGCAACTTTAAAACAGCATTCCACGCTGAAAAGCGAAAACCCAATGAATCAAAAATCCTGAATTTTGATACCCTTGAATGCGCCAACTGCAGGGGTTATGTGATGGTGCTTTGGTCCGCGGATAGCACGCATATGCTTGAAGGGATTCATGATTATCGTATCCTGCCATGGCCGCTTCAATTTGTCAAATTCCCAGAATATTGGCCAGAACAAGTCGGTCGCTTCTGGTTGCAAGCCAAGAGAAATCTCATTGATGAAAATTGGGATGCAGCAGTAGTGATGGCACGCAGCTCTCTTCAGGCTGCCTTGCGTGAAAACAAAGCTGAAGGTAGAAGCCTATACGAGGAAATTAATGATCTCGCTAACAAAGGTATTCTTCCTCCAATAATGAAAGATTTCGCAACCAACATCAGGCTTCTTGCTAACGAGTCAGCTCATCCGCAAGCCGAACAATCTCCAGCGGACCCACTCGATGCAAGAGATATTATTCAATTCCTCGATTTCTTGTTGGAATATTTATATGCATTACCGCATAGGATTGGCAAGTACAGAGAGCGAAAAAACATCACGAAAAATAATAGTTCGAAATGAGATACCAGACATCCAAAGCGACCATGGCCGCTACTTAGCCGACAAAGCGCACCGGAAGCCGGTCGAGTTTGAGAGCGTGTCCGGCAGCGCGGTGTTGCGGTCGGAGGCGCGGAGGTAGTTTTTGATGTTGGCGAAGCAGCCGCCGCGCCTGACCTTTTTCTCGCCGCTCTCCGGGCCTTGAGGGTTCTCGCGGGGGGAGTTTTTGTAGTAGTCGGCGGCGTACCAGTCCGCCGTCCATTCCCAGACGTTGCCCGCCATGTCCGTTGCCCCGTACGGGCTCGCGCCCTTGGGCGCGCTGCCCACCGGCCAGGTGGCGTCGCGGCCGCACCCGTAAACCTGCCGCTGCTCCTGGACCGCGCACGAGCACCCGCAGGTCTTGTTGCCCCACGGGTAAACCCTCCCGTCCGCGCCCCGCGCCGCCTTCTCCCATTCGGCCTCGGAGGGCAGCCTCTTGCCCGCCCACTGGCAATAGCGGGAGGCGTCGTCCCACGACACTCCCACCGCCGGCTGATCGTCGTGGCCAAAGTCCGCGTAGTCCTTGGCCGCCCGGCACCCGCCGGCCCGCGCGCACTCCTGGTACTGCCCGACCGTGGCCTCGGTAAGGTCAATGTAATAGGCGTCAAGGTAAACCGTGTGGTACGGGTTCTCGTCAGCGTCGCAGTGCGAGTCGCGGCTGTGGTTGCAGCCCATCTTGAACTCGCCCGCCGGGACCAGCGCCATCGCGCTCCCCCTGGTCCCCTCCGGCTTGACGCCCGCGCTCTCTCCCCCCGACATCAACGACGGGACCAGCAGGCCGCACGCCAGCGCCAGGAGCAGCCCCGTCTTCCCCCTCTTCTCATCCATTGCCCGCTCCCCCTTCCCTTTCCACCTTGAAGCGGATGGTCAGGATTTGCCCCGGCCTAAGCTCCGCCTCCGCCCCGCCGGCCCTGAGCCTCACCCTCTTCTCTTCCACCGGATCGCCCTTCAGGTCCACGACTCTCGGATCATGGAGCCATTTCCCGAGCTCGATCCGGCACCGCTCCGTCTCCCGCGACGCGTTCACCACCCGGAGCTCCGCCTCCCCTCCGGCAAGCGGCCGGAGCGCGCTCACGTGGATGCGCGGATTGTCAATGCTCACCAACTGGAGCCTGGCCGCGCCGTCCCGTGCCGCGCCATGGACCATGCAGAGCATCTCGGGGAAGGCAAAGGCGTGCGCCGCGGCCAGGATCTCTCCCTCCCGCCCCTGGCCGTGGAAGGGCATGACCGCGTAATCCCAGACAAAGGGCCGGAGGCATTGCGCGCCGGGCGTGGGCAGCGACGGCCCGGCGTCGCCCTTTCTCATGTTGAGGTCGCCGCGGGAGAGGCGGCCCACGCACCTGGCCATGGTGAGCGCGATGCGCGTCGCGCCCTTGAGCCGGACCGCGTCCACCTCGGCCATGCCCCGGTTCATGATGGCCAGCCCGTGCTCGCCCTTCTCGATCATGGTAACGGTCTTCTGGGGCGAGGTGCTGTAAGTGCCCTCCCTGCCGAGCAGGGTGCTGACCAGGCCGGGCGAGCAGGAGTCGTCGGGCAGCCGCGCGGCCATGACCTCCCGCGGCGCCAGCGCGAAGGCGGACTCGACCTTGATGGCGTCGGCCTCGTACGGCACGCGCACGGCGGTTTGCAGGCGATGGTCGCGGGCCGGGTTCACGAACGTGGTCCGGAAATCCACCCGCGGGAAGTCCTTGTACACGGTGATACGCGTGGACAGGTCGAGCGGCACGCGCTTCTTCGACCGCGTCTTGCGGCCCGCGTGCAGTCCCTCCGGGACCCGGAAGCGGTGCCGGATCTCCATGACCGCCGCCACCGGGCCCGTGGTCATTGACTTGAGCGCCACCTTCTCCGCCTCGCATAGCGAGGCGTCGCCGGGCACCGGGTCGAAGTTATAGGTGTCGCCGCGGTCGCCCAGGTCCAGAAAGCGCAGGCAGCGGTAGCCCAGGTCCGTCTTCTTATCGGTGAGCAGGCACGTCCCGCCCGGCTCGAACGTGATCTTGACGTGCTCGTTTTCCACGTGGTCCGGCCCGATCTCGACGTCGGGCCCGCGCGGCCCTTTCCTCCGGACCAGCGGGAACGAAGATACCGAGTTGCCGGCGAGGCCGGGGACCAGGGCCGCGGCCCGCTGCCGCGCCAGCTTATTGGCCCGGATGCGGACCCACTTGACGGCGGGGTCGTTGAGCTCGGCCTCGATACCGTCGCGCAGGGCCTGCACGTCAATTCCGGCGGGACGGGTGGCCGCGTCGAGCTTGATCTCCAGCGTGTCGCCCCTGGCGCTTACCCGGGCCTTGGCCAGGTACAGCCCGAACAGCTCGCGCTGGGCCACCTCTCCCAGCAGGATCGTCCCGGCGTTCCGCGGCAGGCGCACGTCCATGAGAGCCTTCTCCGGCTCGATGGTCTCCAACACCTGCAACGGCAGCTCGCGGCCGTCGCCCGCGTCCAGCGCCATGGCGTGGCGGATGCGGCCCTCAATCTCGCCGCTCACCACCGTGGCCCCCCGCGCGCCCGCCGGGTTGTAAAGCACCAGCGCGGGACCGGGACCGCCGAGACGCGCGAGCACGCTGTCCATGCTCTCGGCCACGAGGCGTCCTGACACCTGCATGACCTTGGCATAGCGCGTCTCCATCTCGTCGTGCACCGCGTCCACGGAGCAGCCGCAGATCGAGTCGTGAGGATGGTTCGAAAGCAGCAGCCGCCAGGCATAATCAAGGAACCCGGTGCGGTCCGGCCCGCCCAGCGCAAAAGCGAGCAGGTTGAGCGGCTCGGCGTAGCGCGTGAGGCCGGAGCTGGCCTCGAAATCGAGCTTCTTCAGGTACAGCCGCGCCGAGGCCACGCCGGGAAGGATCAGGGTCCGGGCCGCGCTCCGCATCTCGCCGCGGTGCACCGACTCCGGCTTTTTTCTCTCACTCAGCGCGCCAAGCCACTCGGCCACTCCGGCGAACTCCCAGGTCCAGCCCGGCCGCATCCGGCAAACCCGGTCCAGCGCCCGCGGCACGTGCGCCTGCGGCTCGGTGTGGTCGGACCCGTTCAAGATCGCTACCAGCGCGCCCTCCGGCGCCCGGAGCTCGGACAGCACCTCCACCAGCCGCTCGCCGAGCAGCTCCGGGTCCTTCGGCAGATTGGACATGGCCCCGTAACCCAGCGGCAGAAACACGGTGAACACCCGGCTCCCGTCCGGCGACTCCCACCAGAATTCGTTGCCGGTGACGTCGGAGGTGATGCCGCGCCACATCACCGCGCGGTCCAGGCCGAAGCCCTTCAGCACCTGCGGCATCTGCGCCGTGTGGCCGAACATGTCGGGAAGGTAGCCGCACGCCGCCGGTTCCGTCCCGAACTCGCGGCACACGGCGAGGCCCTGCTCCAGGTTCCGGATCAGCGACTCGCCCGAGACCAGGAACTCGTCGGGAAGGACGTACCACGGACCCACCTGGATCCGGCCGCCCGCCACCAGCCGCCGGAGCGGCTCGCTCCGGCCCTTAGCCGCCTCGTAGTCCTCGAGCACGATCGTCTGCCCGTCAAGGTGGAACGAGCGGAAGCCCTGGTCGCCATCCATGATCCCGATCAGCTTGTCCACCATCCGCACCAGCCGGTGCCGGAAACCCTCCAGCGGCAGATACCACTCCCGGTCCCAGTGCGTGTGAGGAATGAGCAAAAAATGAACCTGCTCCGGCACGACCCAGTTGTCCTTCATCTTCCGTCGCCTCTGTGTTGACCTTACGCGAAAACCAATTCTATCACAACCAATGGCCCATGCTAACCAGACCGGGGCAATAAGGTTCAACGCCAAGGCTGACAAAGAATTTAGCCGCAGATGAACGCGGATGAACGCAGATGAATCAAAAAATAATTTTCTTATCTGCGTTCATCCGCGTTCATCTGCGGCTAAAAAATATCTTCTGCTCCTCATCCGTACCCCGCCAATGTTTTTCCCTCCAAACTGAGTTAAGATGTTTTCATGTCGCAGTACGTCAAGCGGATCGCGGGAGAGGGGCCGCGGACCACGGTCCTGGCGGCGGCGATCCTGCTCGTCTGGCTCGCGCTCGCCATCGCATCCTGCACCGTTTACCTCGTGGCCGACGACTGGGGCTGCCTGGAGCGGGTCATGGACCACGGCCTGGCCTGGTCCTTCAACATGGCCGTGCCCGGACGACTCTTCTACCGGCCGCTCACCCAGGACGTGTACTACCGCTTCATGAGCGCCGTCTTCGGCATCCGGAGCGTGCCCTACCACGTCGTCAACATGCTGCTCCAGGCCGCGGTCATCATGCTCGTGATCAGGCTGGGCCGGAAGCTCACCGGCAGGCGCGAGGCCGGGCTCTGGGCCGGACTGCTCTTCGCCGCCAACCCCGCCAGCTTCCTCACCATCAACTTCGTCTCCGGCATCCAGGAAATCGCCATGATGCTCCTCTCCCTCTCCGCCGTGCTCTGCTTCATCTCGCAGGGCCGCGAGGACGGCGGACCCGATCCACGCCGCCGTCTTTTCGCCACGCTCGGCCCGACCGCCTACATCATTTCCCTGTTCGCCAAGGAGTCCGTGCTCCTGGCCCCGGTCTGGCTCTGGATCTACGACCTTGCCCGCGGCCTCGCCGCGAAGCAACGACTCAAGGACATCATCAGGTCACGGCTCAAGCTCCATTTGCCTTTTGACCTCGCCATGCTCTTGTACCTCGGACTCCGCCTCACCCTGATGCCGCCGCCGGAGCAGGGCGCGTACCAGCTCACTTTTTTCAGCGCCCGCCTCTTCACGAGCCTCGAAGAGTTCATGCGCGTGGCCGCGAACTCGCTGGGCCTGCCTGCCTTCACCGGACTGGACAGCTACTATGCCTACCTCGCCCTCGCGGTGGTGATCGGCATGGGCCTAGCCGTCTGGGCCGGCCGCGCCCGCAAGCTGCCCATGCCCGTGTTCCTGGGCCTCGCCTGGTTCGGAGTCAACCTGGCCATCTTCCTGCCGCTCACGGGCCGCTTCTATCCGTACTACATATCTTATGCCTTGATCGGACTTTTCGTGGCCGCCGGCCATGGCCTGGACGTGAGCTTTGCTTATCTGGATAAAAGGAGCGCCCCATCAAAAGGTGGGGCCGACACTCCTGTCGGCCCAAGCCTCGGGGACAAGAGTGTCCCCGCCACCGCGAGGGCCTTCTTCATCATCATCCTCGTAATCCTGCTCGGCTCGTCCGCCTGGAACTATTCACGCGAGTACCGCGATAACTTCATCGTGAACCTGGCCCGCGCCACCCGCGTGATCCATGAGGGCATCAAGGCCGCGCACCCCACGTTCCCGCCGGGCGCCCGCATCATCTTCTTCTCCGACTACCGCGTCCACGACCCCTCCCACTTCGGACTCCGCGCGCTCTACCACCAGCCCGACCTCAAGGTCTACCTGGAGGCGCAGGCCTATACCATCGCCTGGCAGGACAACGCCTACGTCTTCATCCCCAGGCCCGGCTTCAATTACCTGGGCGTTTACGGCTTCGCTTACACCAAAGGCGGCGGCTTCATGGAGATCAGGATCGCGCCCGACGGGTCAGTGCCCTTCACGGGCAAGGCCCCGGGAGGCTAGAAAAAAAGTAGGCAGTAGATAGTAGGTGGTAGATAGGGTAAGACTGGCGGCGTGATGGGACATATGTTATAGACATTCACGGTAATGATGGATGGGGCCTCGATTCCCTATCTACTACCTACTATCTACTCTTTGTTTACCCGAAGGAGGCACAAACATGGCTCTGAATAACGGCGTGCTTATCTTCGCGGCGCACGCGGACGACACCGAGTTTCTGGCGGGCGGCACCGTGGCCAGGCTGGCGGCCGAGGGCCACGAGATCGTCGAGGTCATCGCCACCGACAACTCGCGCGGCACGTTCGAGCTCACGGCCGCCGAGATCATCCCCCAGAGCGAGGACGAGGCCAGGAAGGCCGCGAAGATCCTGGGCAAGAAGGACGTGGTGTTTCTGGGCTACTCCGACGGCATGCTCTCGGACACGCCGCTGAACGAGCTGCGCGAGAAGTTCATGCGCCTGATCCGAAAGTACCGGCCCAAGATCGTCATGACCTTCGACCCCTGGGCCCCCTTCGAGCCCCACCCGGACCACCGCCAGGTCGCATTCGCCGCCGTGGAGGCCGTCAGCTTCGCCCACATGCCCCTCTTCCATCCCGAGCATAAAAAGGACGGCCTCGCACCGCACCTCGTCCCCGAGCAATACTTCTTCGCCAAGGACCCCAAGTACGCCAACAAGGTCATTGACATCACGCCCTACATCGAGAAAAAGATCGAGGCCCTCTGCGCCCACGACTCCCAGATGAAACTCACCATTGACGACCTGCGGATGGCGCTGGAAGCCGCGGGCGCGAACCAGGAAACCATGGCCATGCTCAACCGCGACAACTACAAGCCGCTGCTCGACATCTACGTCAAGGCCCACGACCAGGAGATAGGCAAAAAAATCGGCGTCCCCTACGCCGAAGAGTTCCGCCACGAACTGGCCGGCGGCCCGGTGGCGGCGCTGGCAAGATCCGGATAACTCTTTTCTCAAGATCGCCGAATTTTTCGGATGATTGGAAGTGATCGGGCGGAGGGACGCGCCTCGCGCGCAATATTGGAAGCCCTGCCCAAGGTCGGCCCATTGCTTGACAAGGTTTTATGCGGGTGGCAAGATTTCTTGATGATGACGGAGCCGCGGTCTTATTGTGTTTGAAATGAAAGGAGTGCACGCAATGAAACGTCGAAAAATCATAAAATCGTGGGCCAAGGAAGGGATCCTGGCTTTGACGCTGGTTTGTTTGCTGGGACCGGGTTCATTCGGCCGGGCGGGGGCCTCGGTGGATTTTATTTCCACGGCTTCGGAACAAGGCTCGCCGGCGTTCCACCATCACCTGGTCCGGCCCGGGGCGGTCACTACCTACATCATTGAGGTTGCGAATCGGTGGCAAGAAAAGCGGGAGGTCCGCCTGGAGATCTCCAATCCCAAGGCGATTCACTGGTCGGCGCGGCTGCTGGAAGGGCAAGACCTGCTGCTGGACCCGGGGGCCCGGCGGGAGGTGACGCTTGAGGTCCGGCCGGCGCCGTCGGTAAAGGAAGGCGAGACCTGCCGGATCGAGGTCAAGGCGATTGCCGCCGGCGGGGACGAGGACGTGCTGGCGGTGACGGCCGAAACCACTCTGGGCCGCAAGCTCTATTTTATTTCCATTGATTCTATTCATCCGTCCTACCTTGAGTTGAACGCGGCGGGGACGGGCATGGGACGGAAAGGCGACTGGCTCACCCCCAACCTCCACCGCTTCATGGAGCGAGCCGTGTTTTATCCCCATAACAAGGTCCACATCATCACCGCCACGGACATGAACCACTTCAACTACCTCGCCGGAACCATGACCGGGACCTCGGGCATCGCCCTGGTCGGCGGCTTTTTCTTCGGTTTCGACGGCCAGGGGGACCCGATCATCAAGAGCGCGGCGAAGATGGATGATGACCTGGCCCGCTACGGCAACGGCGAGCACGTGGACTCGCTCATGAACGTGGCCAAGCGCATGAACCCGCAGGCCTGGACCGCGTTCGTGGCCGGCAAGAACTGGGTCCCGGAATTGATGCGCCGGCCCGAGTTCGCCATTGATCGCATCATTCACGGCCAGAAAACACCGGAATATATCGAGCCGCTGCAGGGATTGGATTTAAGCCAGGGCGCCAACGCTCAAGACCTGGCCCGCATCGCCCTGCCCGGACCACTCCCCGCTTACGCCCATCCCCTTGGCAATCCCGCTTTTAACCAGGAGCCCCAGGATAAAAGACACGTCAACAGTGCCCTGGGCCGCCTGATCAGCTCCACGCCCCAGAACTTCCCGCCGGACATCTGGGTCATGGACGCCGGGCTCAAGGAAATCGCCAACGAGGACCCGGACGTTCTCTACATCCTGCTGGCCGCGGTTGACGACGCCGGCCACGCCTTTGGCTCGGCCTTTGACCTCAACGAGTGGAACGACCGGGGCACGCCCGACGACGTCACCGACGACGTGTCCAAATATAATCCCCATGCCAGCCGGCAAGGCATCCTCAACGTGGTCCGCGAGGCCGACCTCCAGTTCGGCCGCTTCCTCGACGCGCTCGAGCGCAGGAAGGCCATTGACGAGGCCATCATCGTGGTCGAGTCCGACCACGCCATGGTCACGCATTATCGCCGGGCCATCAACATGAGCGACTATTTGCGGATGAACTGCAAGCGCTCATCCGAGAAGGATTATTTCGCGGGCTCGGCCACCTCCATCGGAATGGTGGCGGCCCGCCGCGACGACCCGGAGATCATCAAGGAGGTCGAGGCCGCGCTGGAGAGCTGGCAGGTCAAGAACCCGCTGACGGGCCAGAGGGAGTGCCCGGTGGTGGTGTATAACCGGGAGGAAATGAAGACCGGCATTGACGCCAAGACCAATACGGCCTGGATGCTCCCCCGCGAATACTACAGCGAATACTACGTCGAGCGCCGCCAGCCCGGAGACCAGGTCTGGGCCGACCTCCTCGTGCTCACCGGGCCCAACTACGAGTTCAGGCTCTCCGGATTCGGGCTCGGAAACCTCGGGGCCGCCGACTTGCCCTTCAAGCTCCCGGAAGTCGGATACTTCATCGGAGGCCACGGAAGCTTTGACACCCGCGCCGCCCTGCTGATGCTGAGCATTCCCGGAGGACCGCCCGCAGTCAATGACGCCGAGGTCTACGCCATGGACGTGGCGCCCACGTTATACCGGCTCCTCGGCTGGCCCATCCCGGACTGCGTGGACGGAAAGGGCCTGCCCGGAGTGGACCCTTCTCTTTGAGGCATGGGACCCTCGCAACAAGTCCGAACAGCTTGAAAATTGTTGGCCGGTCAGTGGGCGGCCTCCGGCCGCGGGATGCCGGGCCGGGAGAGCGATGCCGGCAAGGTGGAGCCATTAAAATCCGAGCGCCTATTCAAGATCATCCCGCGGCAAAGCCGCCCACATAAAAATTTATGTGGGCTATCCCGCAGTTGACTTTACAATAAGATATTGTATAATACTTAACTGTGAGGCGGAGAAGGCTTTTGCGAACGATGGAGATTAATCCATTATTAAATAGAAATAGTCGCCTCGCAAATTCAAATTCGAGCTTTTAATTACAGAGTGAAGTTGAGAAAATTCAATGACAGATTATATACCATGGTCTAAACGTCTTGATAAAGAATTCGATGCATTTATTGAACTCTTTATTAGAAGGCGGTGGCGCGCCATTATCTTTATAATATTACTAATTGGCGTTGCTATTTATTTCGCCTATAATCAGTGCTATCAGTACAAGACTATATCCAAACTTGAAAATGACAATACTGATTTACAATCGCGAAACCGAGATCTAGAACGAGATATTCGCCAAGTAGAATCTGAGAACAAGGGCTTGCGAGAAACAGTTGCTCCTCTTATAGCACGTGCATCCAGAGAATTTCCAGGAGAGGAAATAAATATTTCTCTTAAAAAGATCGTTGATCGCCTGGAAAGCATTGACCCGTTGCGACAAGATATCATAAGCGCTACAGCGACAGTATTTTTAACAATCAAATCTGATACGGATAGACATTTTCCAGATAAAGATAATGCTCTATATGTTTCTCTCATTAACGGGAATACTGTTTTGCTTAAAGCATCCACATATGAATACATCGCTGACAAGGCAGAAAATGGACTTGTGAAATTTACTATTCCATTGACGATGTCTCAAGAAGATCCTGCGATTGGCAAGCCTATTGATTCTCTCAGGCAAGCTCAACAGTTACAGGTTTATTTTGGATCAAAGACTGAAGTAAGTTTCGTCACAGATGGGAAAGCGATCTTTTTAATTAATAATTCAATACGTCTTGAGTTTACCATACCACCCCAACAGATAAATGATAGTAAAATATATGTTAGGGATCTTTCGGAGGGATTTAAATCATTGTTCAATACCAAATGAATACGGATCATAGAAGCGGGATAGCCCACATAGCGCGCTATTGGGGCATCTCCAGGCTGCGGAATGATTCCATAATGTCCTCAAGATAGACTTGATAGTCCCGGGGCATAGATGGTCTCCTGAAGGATTTTGGCTCGGAGGGCCGGCTTGATGGTTCCCTCGATCACGAGGTCCACCTTGCGGCCGAACAGGTCTTCCAGGAAGAACTTGAGGTCCATGTAATTGTCGAACGATTTTTCCTCGAACTCGACCAGGAAGTCCAGGTCGCTGCCGCTCCCCGCCTCTTTTCTGGCCGCCGAGCCGAACAGGCCGATCTTTCTGACCTTGTGCCGACGCAAAGCGTCCAGATTGTTTTGCAGCGTCGCCATTATGTCTTCATGCAGCGCCATGTGCTGGTCCTCCCCGCGCCCTGTCAACGTTCTATTTCGCCCCTTCAGGGCTGAAAAGGATATGTGGGCGCCGATATCCCAGGGTAGGCCGAAGACGGCCAACCCTGGGCTATCTTATTTTCGCCCTTTCAGGGCTTAAGAAATAATTTGCTAATGGTTCGATACATCACAATGATTCAATACATCACATTAGCATACACCCGATTCATTTGCACTCATTCCTATCCGGCCCGCAGAACGATATCCCCACCGCCTCCGCTGTTATGACCATTTCTCCTTTGGGGTCCACGAATTTTTGCTTGTTGATGGCTTCTTTGAGGGGGACGGAGATGATGCGGTCGGCGTGGAGGGCGACCATGTGGGAGTATTCGCCTCGGGCGAGGGCTTGGACGGCGGCGACTCCGAAGCGGGAGGCGAGGTTGCGGTCGTAGGGCACGGGTGAGCCTCCGCGCTGGACGTGGCCGAGCACGGTGACGCGGGTTTCGCGGCCGGTCAGGGCCTCGAGCTCGTCGGCCACGCGCTGGGCCGCGCCGCCGAGGCGGACCAGGTCGAACGGCGGGCGGGCGCTCCTGATCGTGCTCACGGCGCCGCCGACCGGGCGCGCGCCCTCCGCCACCACCACGATGGACGACTTGCGGCCCTTTTCCTCGCGGGCCCGGATCACCTCGATCATCTTCTTCATGTCGTACTCGATCTCCGGGACCAGGATGGCGTCGGCGCCTCCGGCCAGGCCGGCGTGCAGGGCGATCCAGCCCGCGTCCCGGCCCATGACCTCGACCAGCATGATGCGGTGATGGCTCTCGGCCGTGGTGTGCAGCTTGTCAATGGCCTCGGTCGCCGTGGCCACCGCGGTATCGAAACCGAACGTGACCTCCGTGGCGGACAGGTCGTTGTCAATGGTCTTGGGCACGCCCATCACCCGGATGCCCTTTTCCTTTGCGAGCCGCTCCGCGATCTTGAGCGTGCCGTCGCCGCCGATCACGACCAGCGCGTCCAGCTCTTGGCGGCGGTAGGTGTCGGCCACCATGTCCGAGCAGTCCACGGAAACGGTCTTGCCGCGCTTCTGCACGGGGAAGGAAAAGGGGTTGCCGCGGTTGGTCGAGCCCAGGATGGTGCCGCCGCGGTGGAGGATGCCGCGGGTGGACTCGTGATCGAGCACCCGGCTCTTGCCCGGATAGATCATGCCCTCGAACCCGTCCTCGAAGCCTATCACCTCCCAGCCGTAAATGTTGATGGCGGTCCGCGTCACCGCCCGGATCACGCCGTTCAGGCCCGGACAGTCGCCGCCGCCGGTGAGCATCCCGATCCGCTTCAGGGCCGCGTAGCGCGCCGCCGACTTAGCGCCACCCTTTTTTACCGCCTTGCCGCCTTTTTTCCTCTGAGCCATGTGAACCTTCCTCCTTACTCCCGATCTTGCCGAGCGCCAAAAGATACACCTCCCGGCTGTTCGGCCGCGAGCTCTTCGGCTTCTTCACCTTCACCTTTTCAAAACGCCCGCGCAGCCCGGCGCGGAACGACTCGAAGTCCGCGCCCTGGAACACCTTGACCAGAAAGGCCCCGCCCGGCCGGAGCAGCGCGTCCGCGAACTCAAGCGCGCGCTCGGCGATGGCGATGGAGCGGTAATGGTCGGAGGCCTTGTGGCCGATGGTGTTGGGCATCATGTCGGAGAGCACCAGGTCAAAGGGTCCGTGCTCGCTAAGGAGCGGCCCCGGATCGAGCGCGAAAACGTCGGCCGCGATGAACCGCTCGTTCGCCCGCGCCGGCCTCGTGAGCGGCTTCAGGTCCACGCCCACCACCAGGCCCCGGGCGCCCACCCGGGCCGACAGGTACTGCATCCACGAGCCCGGCGCCGCGCCCAGGTCCAGGACCTTCTGGCCCGGACGCGTCAGCCCCTCCTTGCCGTCTATCTCCTCGAGCTTGAAAACGCTCCGCGCCCCGAAGCCACGGTCCTTGGCCTTGCGCGCGTAATAATCAGGCTTCTTGTAATCCGGTCGCGCCACCATCACATGATAACTTTTAGCGGGGCGGGTATCAACCTTGGAGTGCGGCGGCACGACGCCGCTTTCATTGGGGCTGACGAAAAGGGAGCATTTTAAAAACCGCAGAGGCGCAGAGGACACAGAGAGGAATAGATTAATTCAAGAAATAATGGAAAAGGAGGCTGGAGGGACCGGTGGTCCGTAATGTTAAAGCCAGCATTATCCTTCCGGCGCCATGAGTGACGCCGCTGTTACCCGAAAAAACGTAAACGCTGGCTGATCCATTGCCAAATGACCTTCCCCTGCTCAGCCTGGGATCGGGGCGCTCTGCTCCGCGCCGAGCTCGCCCACGTTCGCGGGCGCATTGAAAGAAAACACCGAGCCGTCCCGCTTCATGAGGTCGCCCAGCATCACCATCACGATGGCGGTCTTGGCGGAGTCAGAGATCGGAAGCATGTCGAACTCGCCGTATAACGCCTCCACCAGGTCGCCCACCGCTCCCACAAATTGCCGATTTTTCGTGCTGGTTTCCATTACTACTCCTCTCTGACACCATTGTATAGCAATCGCCGTGCCAGAAACCGCGGATGGGGCAATACAGGAAAAAAATTAATAGATTTGCCGGGAAAGCCGGTACCATTGAACGAATCTTCAAATTCTGAAGAGCAATGGCGGTAATATTTACCGACTGCTAAGCTAAAAAGGTCTGTTTGGCGTCATTAATCCGGCACTTGGTGGTGTTGGCAGGCGCAAGAAAAGATTTACGGAAATTGATAATGGCCTTTCGGTCAGGAAGGTTGTAAACGAGAAGCACTTTAAGAGTAGCCGCAGATGAACGCGGATTGATTAACGCGGACTGAAGAGAAGCCAGAAGTCAGAAGTCAGAAGCAAAAAGCCGGAGGTATGGTACTTGCTTCTTTCTTCTTGATTCTTGATTCTTTTTTATCCGCGTTCATCTGCGGCTAAAAATCCGGATTGCCCTGGCGCTTATTCCTTGCCGGCGTCATTCTCCTGGAACAGTCTGCCGATGTCGCGCATGGCCGGCCGGAGCGAGACGAGCCCGATCAGCGCGCGGGTGAGGCCGCGGACAAACGGGAAGAACAGCGTGAGCGCCATGACGTCGTCCGGGCTGCCGTAATCCGGGAAGAACAGTTTCCAGGCCATGGTGGTGGTCCCGAAGCCGGCGAGGGCGATGGGCAGGTCAATGATGAGGAAGAGCAACGGGGCCACCGCCATGAATTCCCAGAACGGCGGCCTGACGCCGAAGGCCAGTGACAAAAAGTACAGGCCCACCAGCATGAGCATGAGCGGCGGCATGGTCATGGCCCAGGTAAGGAGCCAGCGCCGCGGCGGGGATTGCTGGAACGCGCTCCAGAACTCGCTCATCCGGTCGCGCACCACGAAGCGGCTGAGGCCGATGTGCCGGCCGCGGTGCCAGAAGATCCAGGCCTCGCAAAGCCACAACAGCCCTCCGATCAATAGCGCCCACCAGGCCCATAGATTGATCTTGACCCGGGCCGCGAGCCCGTAATGATACAGGAGCAGGGTCGCGGGGATCAGGAACAGGTCGAGGCCCCACAGCGTGAGCCCGAAGCGGAACAGCATGATGCCGATCAGCTTGCGCCAACCGATCCGCGCCTTGCGCTTGATATAGAGCAGCGCCCCGCCGCCGCCCAGCGGCGTGTTGATCAGTTGCAGGATGTAGATCGCGCCCCGCGTCCAGAAGTATTCGCGGAAGGAGAACGGGCCGTGGAACCATTCCAGGTGCCGCTGTGTGAGCAGCGTCTCGAAGAACCAGAACACGAGCTGCGGCACGGCCACCGCGAGCGCCGCCAGCCACAGGTCGGCCCGGCCCGCCGCGTCCCACAGCGCCCGCCAGTCCTGGCCGTGAAAATAGTAATAGAGGATGAGCGCGCTGCCGATGATGGGCAGCGCCTTGCGCGCCCATTGCCGCGATGCCGAAGATGCCGGTGATTGCGCCATTAATGTTTTCCCGGGCCGCGGGATTCAGGGCCCGCTCGGGCCGCCCATGCCCGGAAGTTATAACACGGTCCGGCGCGCGAATAAACCCGGCCGGCCCGCGTGCTCATTTTGGCGCGGTCCGGTTGCCGGCGCCAGCCGATGGTAATAAGATTGAGGGTAGCGCGATGAACAGGAGCAAGAGATGAAATCGTACCTTCTTTTGACGGCGGTGGGTCCGGACCGTCCGGGCCTGGTGGACGATGTTTCGGCGTATCTGGCCCAGCGGAGCATCAACATCGAGTCGTCGCGGATGGCGGTGCTGGGCGGCGAGTTCGCGATGATCATGCTGGCGTCGGGTGATGCGGCGGAGGTGGACCGGGCGGTGGCGTACCCGGCGGAGCTGGCCAAGAACACGGGCCTGCAGCTCTGGGTGAAGCGGACGGAGCCGCCGGAGGCCCGGGTGGCGCCGGCGTCGCTGCCTTACCGCATCGTGACCGCGGGCATGGACCATCCGGGCATTGTCCACGACATCAGCAAGGTGCTGCATTCCTTCGCGGCCAACATCGAGAGCATGGACACCCGGGTCACGCCCGCGCCGGTGTCCGGCACTCCCATGTTCACCATGGAGGCGGTGATCTCGGTGCCGGCGGAGGTCAAGGTCAAGAAGCTTAAGGAGGCGCTGCAGACGCTGGGCGACGAGTTGAACATGGACATCGAGTTCGAGCCGGTGGAGGCAAGGTGATGGCGGACGGGCCGCCCGATGAGCTCGAGCAGGAGTTCGAGCGGCTCGAAGCCGAGCTCCGCGACCGCCAGGCCGCGCTCCCCGCCCATTCCGTCCGGCCCGGACAGATCCTCGCCATCGAGGAGTTGGAGGAAAAAATCAAGGCGCTGAAAAAACGGATCGGCCGGAATTGATGCGCCGCGCATAATCGGGTAGGAGGGGGCCTCACGGCCCCCGTCCTCCCACACCACCGGACGTACTCACCGTATCCGGCGGTTTCTTCTATCGGTTCAACTCCTGATGCCTGACGAAAAGGCTGACCAATCCGATC
>Ga0307379_10002026_pt1 | contig 30744 bp, 45 predicted proteins | sample UN2MG_FD_202237 | JGI IMG/M metagenome (GOLD analysis project Ga0307379, IMG submission 202237) | Soil microbial communities from Risofladan, Vaasa, Finland - UN-2 | ecosystem: Environmental > Terrestrial > Soil > Coastal area > Acid sulfate soil | place: Finland: Risofladan, Vaasa | collected...
GGGTGTGCATACGAAACAGGGATGGGCTGCCTCAGACTGCGTTCAACTTGCCTGGATTCTAAAAGAAAGGAGAGGACAGCATGAAGCCGGTACCAGTTCGGGTAGCCTATTTACCAAAGGTAAGGCACTATGAGATGCAGCATTGGACAGATGCCTATCTCAAGCTGGTGCAAAGGGTGAATCGGGACGTGTGTAGAGCGATGACGGAGTTAGCCAATAGGGGTATACGACCAACGTTCATAGTAAACAAGGTACCACTGACCATTGATGTGATATTCGATGAACGACTGCGTATGATAGACTCATACTCCGGTATACCTGGGAACATCTCAGGAATAGTGGTAATAGGACTAAAAACAGGTAGATGGCTGCGGAATATTGATATGCCTGCTGTTCTAGCACATGAGATAGCACATTGCTATACTCCGGTGAGGGCCACGATAACCAACCGGAGGATAGAGGCCACCATACCACATGATGAACAGCCGTGGGAAATGTATGTAGATAAAGTAGCAGCAACAGTAGTCGGATACTGTATCCGAGAAAGGAAGTACAAGCGGACAAAAGACAGTGGTGTAGTGCAACTGAGATTGTTCGAGTAGAAAGGAAGGGACAACATGAAGACTGAGAAGGAACCGACCAGATTCACGGTAGTGGTGCAGTATATCACCAACACGGATGAAGTGTATGTGGTAATCGAAGACCAGCAGTCAGGTGCTATCTTGTGCCTTGACCCTGAAGAGGCACGAGGGTTGGTAGTTGACTTGCAAACAGCGATACTCGCAGTCAACAACTTGTAAAGAAAGGGGGAACTTCATGAAGACTGTAAAGGAACTCGCAGAATTGAATAGGCTGGCAGCACAGGTGGTGATTGGACTGAACATCATCACACAACTGGCAAAGAGTGGCCCATACTGGGACTATGTGGAGAACGGGTACACTGATGTGCGTTGTACGCACTGTGGACGAGTCTTTGAGGAAAAAGACGGGAGAGAAGGATACGACTACGCTGAAGACGAGTGCTTGCATGGTGAGGATTGTCTATGGCGTCAGGCCGTAGAATACCTGGCAAACCTCGACAACGATGGGTACGATTGGGAAGAGGAAGCACAAGGTAGATGTGGATAGAAAGGAGGACAGATGACTGAGGTAAACACTTTGTTATTCGTGTTAGCTGGGGTATTTCTTGGTTGGGCAATAGGTGCCGTAATCGGCACCGCAATTGGCCTAGTAGTGTGGGAGTGGCTGTTGAACAGATGGTTCAAATAGAAAGGAGAAACAAAATGACTACAAGAACTGAGAAGCTGGTGTACGAGGTGCTTCATCACTACCACAGTGAGGGGCTGTTCAATACACTGACAGCCGCTACAGAGTACGCGGATGAATTGGACAAGCCTGCGCGGGCGGAGTACACCGAGAAGAAAGAGGTGTATGATGCGTGGAGGGAGAGAAACCCCAATGCTAAATGGGATGATGTGATTGAGGACGACCCTCGACCGGAACATCCCTCATTCAGCCCGTGTGTACTCAAGTGCTACGTACTGGACCGACCAGACCTCCCAATCTGGGAGATGCACAGAGTAGAAAGGTAAGGAGGATACAAGATGGCACGCAAGCACGCATACCTGGAATTGTCCCCATACTACACCAGTGTACTGGCTACGCTGGTAGCCCCTGATGGTAGAAGCTACCACCTGGGGGAATTGCCCAAGTTTCTGGAGAGAACACTGGGCTACTCTTGGCGGGACTACGCTGCTGAGGTGAACGCTATTGTAAAGCGCAGCAAGGTAAAGGGATTCGGTTGGGCTGGTGCCGATGTGCTGCTCCGCATTATGCGGGAGTACGCTGGCTTCGAGAGGAACCGACAGGTCTTTGCTACACTTGACAAGGCTGAAGCCTGGGAGTTGTGGGCGTAACAGAATAGGCTGCATCTGCCCCTCATCGGTTGGTGGGGGGCAGTCAGGAGTCTATTCTGTAGTAGAAGAAAGGAGTACAAACAATGAATAGGCAAGGTGCATTGGACGAACTGAAGGGTAAGGAACGGAAGCGAATGCACGGGACTGCAACCACACTCGAAGCACTGGAAGGGGGTGACATTGGACTGCGGTACCACGATACCATCGTGGTCAGATGGAATCCAGATGGCAGCATCAGCCTTGATAGCGGGGGCTGGACAACGGCCACAACCAAGTCGAGGATGAACGAGTATCTTCCTAATGGGTGGATGGTATACCAAGAGAGAGGTGTTTGGTATCTGTCTAATAGATGGGAGGCTACCTGGGTGTATAGGGATGGTATCACTATCCATCCAGATGGCGCTGTCGCAGGTGCCGCACCTAAAGAGGAAGTGGCTGAGGTACAGAAGAAACGAAAGCAGGTGAGGGCATATGCAACTAGGTTTGTGCAAGCCTTGGCTGCTGGTGAAGTACCTTCGCCAAGTAACGGAGACTGCTGGTACTGCCTGTTCCATACCGAAGACGGGCGCAGTCTAGGTGAAGCAACCAAGGATGACTCCCATTTGTGGGCGCACATCGAAGAGAACTACTATGTCCCTTCTTTGTTGTGGAACGCATTGGAAGGGGGCAATATCAGCAACATGGCTTATAATTGGCTGAGGTGGTGTCAGCAGGGCAGGCCAGAAGAGAACAAGTTTCTAAGTAACTGGGATGGATTGTTTGGTGACCAGGTGAAGAAAGCCTTGGTCAAGTTTCTGTACAAACAGCTTGGCCTCGGGGCGTAGAGTTTCGGGAAAAGAAATGTTAGTAGATGCTGAACCTAATGGAAGGATAGGAAGTTTACAAGGGGGTCAAACTGAAATGGCGAAAGACAAAAACATTCTCCGCAAGAATGAACGGGCACCCAAGCCGAGAAGCGATAGCCGCACTAGCAGGCAAGAGAAAGTCCGTCAGTCACGCAGAGAATCAGAACGTGCCAAGACAGAGTAAGCGTTGGGGTGGGGCCAGGACGGAACGTAAAGAACGGGAGTACCTGGCCTCCCGTATTGCTAAGATGGAACGAATGGGTTGGGCGCCGTGGAACTGGCAATGGCAGCAGGCTGTTGCTAGACTAGAGGAATTGAATCAGAAGGAGGGACTATCATGACACTGTTGCGTACACTGACCGATGAGCAGAGGGTTGTACTACATAAGGCGCTAGGCCAGGCGCTAATACTGTTCTCGAAAGGGCTGATGTTTGTAGAGATGGATGGGGGTATGACTGCAACCGAGTATGCTAAGTTCCTGTCCATCCTTACGGCACGGCTGATGATTGACACCGCCCTGCGTGCGGAACGTAGCTACCCTGACCCAGTGGACCCCGAAGATTCCTTGGATACGATGGAACACATCAGAGGAATGGAGAGGGATGACAAAGAGGATAACTGGGCGAAGGCAGTAGCCCAAGTTGATGAGACTCTGAACAAGGTTTTCTACCCCGATGAGGAATACACTTGGGCCTGTGAAAATTGCCCTGAGAAGGAACATTGCGCTGTTTGGATGGAAGCACATGGGCAGGCTGTCCCTCCCCAGGATGCACAGCAGTTGGATGAGGATGAGGGGTGGGGAGATGAAGACCCCGGAGTCCCTGCCTCATTTGAGGACTTCTTGCGTGAACTGTTGGATGAACGATGATGCACATCACAATCCATGACACAGATGCGTTGGCCGGGATTCTCAGCCATGTCACTGTAGAAAAGATAGTTGCAGTCGTGTGGGCCTTTGTGCAAAAATATTATGACCAGACGGAAACTGTACCCTGGGCACACAGCGACTACACAGAGGAAATCCATATCGCATTCAGGAACAATATGCCCAGCTACTATGGCTGGACAATACCTGTCTTCAATGGGAAGGGTGTGGTTGTGTGCGTAGAGTTCCCAACAGACCCCAATCTCTCACTCGTCATGGGAGTATTGGCACATGAGTTCATGCACGTTCTTCTCCGTGTGCTGCCAGAGGAAAGCACCGAAGAACATGAGGATATTTGTGACGCAGTAGCAGAAGCGATGTTCGATGACATGCGAAAGCTGACAGCATGAGTATAGCTTACCGCACTCCAGACTACGGGCTACTATGTGAGGAGTGCGCTAAGCACATGGCGCTATGGGGCTGGCTTAGGTTATACACCATCGACCCAGATGAGTACCTAGAGTCCAGCCCCGTAGTATCTCCACGAATAGGAGACAGATGCCAAAGGTGTGGCAAAGAATTGTGGAAGGAGAACGCAAAACTAACACTGTGGTAAGGAGGATGGTATGGATGAATGGGACTTGATGTTTGAAGAACATAGAACATATGAACGTATAGTAGAAAAAGAGAGACACCCCTTTGGTGAAAAGAAACCAAGTTTACACACCATAGTAAACGGGGTAGAATGTAAAAAGTGTGTACGTTGTGGCAGAGTTCTGCCTCTTACAGAATATCATGTCCAACGAAACCCTTGGAAAAACTCACAAACCGAATGGGATGGGCACACTGAGTGGTGTAAAGATTGCGTAAGCATGGGGGCAAAAAAGTGGCAACAGACTCACCCAGAAGAGAGGAAAGCTATAGTTGCTAGGCGTAGGGCTAGGCAAGCTGAAGCAGAAGGGGCAGAGTATACAACGGCTGAACATCGACAAGCTAGATGGAAGTTATATAAGGGAAGATGTTATCTGTGTGGGAAACCTGCAACAGATATAGACCACGTAATTCCACTTTCAAGAGGTGGCCCTGAATGGCCAGCAAACTTGCGGCCTATTTGTAGACACTGTAACAGCAAGAAGCACGCGAATTGGCCGTATGATTTTGAGAAACACCGACAAGAAGAAGGTTATTATGAAAGAGGTGGCATATGGAACTCATAGAACGAGACAATAGAAGGCTAAAGTGCCACCACTGTGGCGCTGTGTTTGAGGATAAAGAGGCAGAGATAGAAGGCCCACCATATACTGAGGTAGTGTGTCCCTACTGTGGGTATGGGTGGTTCAGCAATACAGAAGAGGGATTTCACCCATCCGTCTCGGTCAACTGTACTCAGTTCAAAGACAGGCCCAAAGAGGGAGACCCAGAATCGGAGAAGTATCTGTATTGGTGGAATTGGTTAGAAGGTATTGGAATAGAAGACTCCCACGTACTAGAGTACCGAGCAAGAGTGACAACAAAGAGGGAATTAGAGGGGGCCAACATCAACAAAGCCCTTCTAGCAAGACAGGCATACCATGACCAACAACGCAGACAACGGAGACTGGCTGACCTTGTGCCTGATGACAGCGGCGCAGGAGTAGCCGCTGTATATGCAGATGACACGGGGTTACACCGGGAAACTTTGGAAGATAGCACGCCTTCGCCAGAAGACTACCTTGTAGTGGATGAGGTACGAAAGATTGCTGATGAGGTGTGGGAGAAACTAAACAACACGGGTAGACCCAAGAAGTATGGTGTAGGCTGGGGTTGGCAGGAAGCCATTGACTTGGAGTATCCTGGTGATAATGCACCTGCCAAAGCTAAACAGGAGTATAAGAAAATCAAGGGACAGGTGGCCGTCTTCCGTAAAAGACTACAGGAGGCGCTAGATGAACAACCGTGAACGGGTAGAAAGGATGCGCCAACTTAGAGAGGAGGCACGCACAGCAAAGGAGAGACATGAAGTCCCCTCACCGGACGAGATGGAAGCAGCCCTCGAAAGGGTGCAAAAGACTGCATCTATCACGTTTGAACTGGACATCAATGGGTGGCGTATAGTTTACTTGACCAGTGCTGTGCCTATGCCAAACACCATAATACCAGCATTGACTGTCGTATACTTCAAGCCTGTGCTGGCTGTTGCTACACCCTATATGCCGGAAATCCCAGGTTGGTTGTCGGTTACGCTATCCAGTCTAGCAACAGGCAGGGCCACACTACTTGTCGATGAACGGGCTATAACTGTAGGGTTCAGGGCTACGTGTCAAGCCGCTGAGGACTGGTTGAAGTTGGAGTTGGCCCGTGCTGCTGGCATGAAGTTTAGGGAACACAGCATCCTCAAGCCAGATGAGGTTATCTATACCAAAACACCCTAGTAAGGAGGCGAGTTCATGCCATTCTTGTCGGACGTAATCAAGACTGTGTATGAGGAACTCGCTCAACGCATACTGTCCGACAAACCGATGGGCCTGACCACAGGTGTACCTGAACTAGACGAGATGATTGGTGACGGCTGGGAACGACAGCGACTCACTTACTTGGTTGGTGATTCTGGTGTAGGGAAATCCTATTTAGCAACGAGTTGGATTATTCGTGGGGCTAAGTGGTTGCAACAGAATCCGGGGCAGAGGCCCGCAAGCGGATACTTCTTATCCGGTGAGGCAGAGAATGACCGTATCAAACAGGCAATACAGGAGAAGACAAACAAACCCCCTGTCATTGTGTTCTGGTCACTGGAGATGGATGCTTATTCGGTGGGGTTACGCCTAGTCAGCCAGGTTGTAGCAGAGTTGACTGGTCAACAGCTAGATGCAGGCAAGCTGATGCGAGGAAACCTTGGTGCGCCACGGGATTCTCCTGGGTGGGAAGAAACACGACAGACGTTGGGCGAAGCATACAAGTTTATGCGCCAAGACTTTGGTCAACATATCTGTATGGAGTTTGAAACCAAGTCAGTGAAGGAGTTTCGTAAGATTCTGGATGAGTTGTCACAAGCCTATGACATTTGTATGATAGTCATCGACTACTTCAGACTTATCGCAGAGACAGCAAGTGACGGGAACATGGCGACCTTGCAGGAAGAGAGGTCTAGAAGTCTACACGAATTGAAGAGAGACTACGATTGTCATGTGTTGGCCATCTTCGACATCAATAGAGAGGGACAGAAGTCCTCTTCACCAGGGGCGCAGCATATGCGCGGGGGTGTAGCCGCACACTACGATGCAGACCTGGTGTTGGTAGTACAAAACGTGGATGAAGAAGAGACGGCTGGGCCAACCCACCACCTGCTGCTAAAGGTAGCAAAGGGCCGTCATGTGGCACAGAACAGCATGGGCCTAGCGATAAACCTGGCGTCAGGGTATGTGGAAGCATGGCGACAACGACGCCCAACAGTACACAGTGAAGTGTGGGACGCATTAGATGTAATGGAAGGAGGTTTGGAACATGACGAGTCCGTTTGAGATTGACATTGGAGAGGACATTCCCGACACAGAGGACTTGAGTCAGGAAGCACAGGAGTTGTGGGGTATCAAGAAAGAACAGGAGGTAGAAAGTATGGTGACAAAGGCTGAACCGCAGGAAGAGAGGGTGGTGAACTCATATCCAACACTGACGATTGATTCGCCAAGGGAGATGTGGGATGTGCTGGGCCACATCGCCATCAATTGCACAGCGACAACGGAGGAGGCAATCCTTCAGAACGTGGCTGCTGCTCAGAAGCTATGGGCTACTCTGCGGGAGGAGTTCGCTGATGAGTTTGCAGAGGCAGTACAAAAGAAACTGCTGGCTTCCGATGGACAGAAAGTTTTCTTGGCTGACCTGTACGAACAGGCAGGCGAAGAGGTGCCGGATGACCTGGAGGACATGACCAAGGCAGAGGCTAGTCGTGAGATTCAGCGTCTTCAGGGCGACAATGCGCCGCAGGCCAGACAGCCTCGTAGCGCAGGCCGCAGCCGTGGTGGTAGTAGGCAGCAAAGCGGGGGGTTCACTCTCAAAAACCCCGATGCGCCTGCTTCGGATGCACAGCTTGACAAGCTGGAGGATTTGGCGAAGAAGGCCGGTGAAGACCTGCCGGACGGGTACGAAGACTTCACTATGCAGGAAGCCAGCGATGAGATTCAGCGCCTCATGGGTTCGTCTCGTCGCAGTGGCAGCAGCAGCACACGTAGCCGTGGGCGCAGGACAACTGGCCGTCGTCGGTAGATAGTGTGGGTCTACCCTATGTGGTAGAGAAGGGGGAACTATGAACGTAGAAGTCCGCAGGTTGGTAAAGCAGCATGTGGAACGAAAAGCCTATGTAGTGTATGCTGGAACCAGCAGAGTGGGTGTGTCTGTGGTTATTATGCGGGTGCGCTTTGGCGGACAAGTATATGAAGCATTAGGCACAGCCAAATGGCAACGGCCAGATGTGTTTGACCCTCAACAGGGACTTGACCTGGCCAAAAGCAGGGCGATTGTTGAGTTAGTTGACCGAGTGCTAGACCCTGGACGCAGGGAGGTGAGCATTCGGTACGCTTAGAGTGCCCCACCATGTGCGGGAACAGATGGGTGGAGGGACGGCCCTCCACCCCATGCCCCTGTAGTTCAATAGGCAGAACCCCTGTCCTGTAAACAGGCTATTCTGGTTCGAGTCCAGACGGGGGCTTGTGTGTATATCGTACCCATTATGGGTACAGAAAGGAGGAAACATAGACACATTTTTGGTTCTCATACTATTGCTGAGTTTGGTACTCATAATGTTATTCAACAAAAGGGGGCAATAATGAATAAGACAGAAGCACAGAAGCGGGTTATGCAGGCGCTATTCGAGGATGCAAAAGAGATACTTCAACAGAGAGGAGAGGACTATGCAGACGATGACAATCTGTATCAGACTTTTGAACTTGCTGGTACAGTAGCCGATTTTGCAGTGGCGCGTGGGCTGGAGGGAGTGGAACTGGTGGCTGCTGTCATGCTTGGAGTTAAGCTGGCGCGCAACATCGTGCAAGCAGGTAAAGGTAGAATGTTAGGTGACGGCGCACTCGACATGATGAACTACGTTGCTTTGTGGGAGACCTACATCCTGACGGTGAAGTTAGCAAACCGCCCGGAACCGGGGCAATTTATTCACTTGGAACCGGATGAGATGTGGGACTACGTATCAGGTGGAATGCGGAAAGCGCCCGACTATGCTTAAAGGAATTGTAAGAAAGGACGGAACACTACAGCCCAGTCATGATGCGTTGCAAGAAGCTGCCATTTTTGGCAACATAGACGGTATACCTTTAGCTGTATTAGCACAGATGCTGGACACAAGAGAGGGAAACCCCTCTGCCTCTACGCTTGCGTCTACCACACTGCGGCGTGTTGTATTGGAGAGGCTAGTGGATTACTACGCACCTGCGGATAATCTACTGGCTATGACCAGAGGCAGTCTGATTCACCGTGGGCTAGAAGGGGTGCCTTTCCCAGAGGGAACCCGCGTCATGCGGGAGGTACGACTGAAGATGCAGCTAGAGAAATACAAAGAAGTTTCCCTCTCCGGGCAGATTGATGCGTACTACCCAGAGTACCGTAGACTAGAAGACTATAAGACGGCTATGCGGATACCAGAACTGTTGAGGTATGACCACCTGGTTCAACTGGCTGTCTACTACTGGTTACTCAAACGAAACAACTACGAAGTAGAAAGCGTGGCTATCAACTATATTGCTTGGATGGAGATGGCCCAGGTCACACTAACCGAGATGCTGGACGGAGTAATCGTACCCGCCATTCTTCACCCGCTGTTTCAAGACATGGAAGTGTTTGAGGACTTGATATATGAAAGGTGGGTAATCCTGAAGAACGGATTTGACAACAACGTAGTCCCTCCCCGGATACAGTGCGTGTCTGCATACTGTCGGTACTGCCCATTGAAATGGGCTTGTGACCTAATTGATGCGGAGGGAGAGGTAATCTGTCCAGAGGATTTTGAACAGCTATAAGGAGGTCCGATGAGGCGAAGGAGGTTCAACCTAGAGGACTTGAAAGCACACATAGATTTGACGGAGATGTACGGTTCCGGCAAAGTGTTGTGCCCGTGGCATGACGACCACACCCCATCGCTACAAGTTTACCCTGACCATGTTTTCTGTTTCTCGTGTGGGTTGTGGCAAGATGCTATTGAATATGTACGGAAGGTTGAGGAACTATCGTTCATGGAAGCGGTAGACTTTCTCGAAGAACACCGGCATGAAGAGATGGTTACAAAACCAACCGTCATTCTAACCCCGATTGACTGGGCACAGATAAACCAAGATACCCAGGCGCTACTGGATTTACCTGCACGACACTATGCTTGGCAGTGGCTACATGACAGGGGACTGGATGAGAATATAGTGAGGGGGCTGCATCTAGGTTGGACTGGCCGGGAGTATGCTATACCCCATGTTGTCAATGGGCAGGTAAGAAACATCAAGTATAGGATTCATCCGAAGTATCAACAGCAAGGGGTGCCTAAGTATCAGTCTTTACCTGGGCGCACATTCACCCACCTATACCCTTGGGACTATTTTCGTGTAACTTTCTCAGATTCTCGTACACTCTTTCTGGTTGAGGGGGAACTGGATGCAGCCCTGATGTTACAAGCAGGGCTGCCTACCCTCTCTGTCCCAAGCGGTGCAGGCACCGATATAAAACCCTGGGTGCCAGTGTTTCGTGGATTCAAGACAGTGTATATTGTATACGACATGGATAATGCAGGGATTGTTGCAGCACGTAAGTTTGCAGAGGACAAAGGTAGAATCGGGCGCACAGTGTGCGAGATGGTGTGGCCCACAGTTATGCAACGAATCACCTGGGCAATAGAGTGGGGCAAAGACATAACAGATGCCCGCCACTGGTTAATCCCAAGGTTGAGGAGTACGTATGAAAAGGACATTTAGTTTTCGGGGGCAGTTGGATGTTGGGGCGATGGGCGTATCCATTGCCAAGACTGTCCTTCGTTCCAGGTTCCCTAACATCACAGATTTACAGACTGATATGGAACAGCAGAAGCGTGGAGTAGATTTATATGTAGAAGGACTGGGATACATAGAAGTCAAGACAGATTCCCACAAACCCCGCAATTTCTTTCTCGAACTGAGTGTATCAGGCAAACCAGGTGCAGTGGACAGGAGTACAGCGGACTGGTTTCGCATTCTGTTTTTCAAATACAGAGTGTTATACCTTATCCCCAGGGCCAACCTTCAAATATGGTTGAGAGAGAACTACGCCTGGATACTACAAGAACACCCTGAGTGGATAAAGAGAACTCGGTCAAGGGAAGGTAAGTCCATCTGGTTGGCTGAGGGGGTAATCGTACCCAAGGAACTGCTGATAGAGGATATGGACATAGGTATCATAGAGTGGAACGAAGAGGATGAGACAATAGACTGGAAGGAGGAGGAATGAAGATTGAAACCGTACTTGCACTTTGGAAACTGGTAGACAGGTTGTTTTGGTTTGACTTGGAATCAAGACTGTGGGTTATCCGGTCAGATGATGGGTGTGTTACGAGTGCTGGTATGTACGAGTTCGTAATGGGGGCAGATGATGAAGACTTGGAAGGAAAAAGAGAAACAGTTGACAGAATACTTGAGCAGCTTGAACTTATGGGTAGCGTCGAGAGAATCGCAGGCACTCCGGGGGGAATCAGTAGAGGACGTAAGATGGGGGCCGTTCTCAGTAGAACTGAAAACCAGACGGGCAACCCCCCCACAATACATTATAGAATGGATGTCCCAGGCGGAAGCAAACTGTGGTGGCCGGATTCCCCTGCTTATCATGCACAAAGACAGGACGAGGATGGGTAAGCAGTTAGCCGTCTTATCTTTAGACGACTTAATTAGACTAATTAGGATTATGCTGTTGGAAAGCAGGAAGGGGGAAGATGATGCTGGTGACAACCCTGTATGATTTACGACACGCGGTAAACCAGGCGTGTGAAAGCAAACACATAGCCGTGGATGTAGAGACCACGGGGCTAGACTACATTGATAGTGAAGTGATTGGGGTAGGTTTTGCTATCAAAGATGCCTCTTGGTATGTTGACATCCCGACACTTGCTTTCATAATGGAAACGAATACACGAGATGATGTAGACCCTATTCATAAGGGAGAAGCTGTGGCCTATATGTGGGACATTCTGTTGCCTATGCTAGACTTGACACAGCATACTCTCATCTCACACAATGCCCCCTTTGACATGTACTTCTTGGCACGGGAAGTACAGTCCTATCTGAACATAGATATTCTCGCGCCTAAAAATAACTGGTGGGACACCTTGGGTATGGCAGCACTCGCTGATGAAAACCTTATCGGAGTCAAAGTCCCCCTCGAAGGGGAAGAAGAAGTGGTGAGAAGTGTGGGTGCGCTATCTCTTAAAGCACTCAGTCACATTTTCTTGGGTAGAAAGCAGAGATTGTGGGATGAGAACTTTGAGGCGTGGTCGGTGGAAGAGAGGGCGGAGTATGGTGAAGCAGATGTAAGAAACACATACGACTTGGCTATTCTGTTCACTCGGTACTTCCAGAAAGAAGGGCTGCTGCCCTACTACTTGGAGTTTGTTGCACCTATGTCTTTCGTAACTGTCGAGATGGAAACACACGGCTTCTTGGTAGACACCACAGCGCTGTTAACTGTCGCGGATGAGTTGCGGCAAAGCATCCAAGAGAGATACCAAGCATGTGTGGAGATGATGCCGAAACAGAAGAAGAAACATATAGTCCTAGGGTTGTACAAAGGGGATGACCTGGAAGAACGGCTTATGTTGCTTATCAGTCAGACAAAGAAACCGGAAAATTACCTAACCGAGAAGGGCAATCCCTCAAAAGCCAAGGCTAAATTGTATAAACTAATGGCAGAAACGGAGGATTCCCCGTTTTGGGAATGGGTGATAGAGTATCGGTATACTCCCAGCAATCCGAATAGCTATCAACAGTTGGCCGCCTATTTGATGGACAAAGGGTATAACCTGCCCACCACCCCAGCGGGTAACTACTCTGTAGCTGAAGGAGTGTTGAAAGTTCTGGCTAGGCAAAACCCCGATGACCCGTTCTGGCAACCTCTATTCGAGATGCGGAAGTTGGAGAAGCTGAACGGTACTTATGTGACCGCGCTATTGGACATGGCGTGGGAGGATGACACCGTTCACCCGGAGTGGAACCAGGCTGGTACCGTCACCGGACGCTATTCGACTAGCACCAGCAATGAGAACAAAAACATGCGACACAAGCGTGGGCCTGCACTCCAAACTATCCCACGTCCCGACACCCTATTGGATGAGGGGTGGCCATATAACCCAAGAGAGTGGTTCATTGCACACCCAGGTAATGCACTGTGCGTAGCTGACTTGTCTCAGGCTGAGGTGCGGATGTTGGCAGTCATGTCACAAGACCCCAGGTTGATTGATACTATTCGTGGTGGCGGGGACCTACATACGGAAAACGCTATCAAAGTATATGGAAGGGCATTTACAAATGCGAACGCAGTTGAGCAGCACACTATGCGCAATGGAGTCAAGTACGTGACATTTGGTACCATGTACGGTATCGGCGCTGGCAAGCTAAGCGAACGGCTAAACTGTTCCTGGGAGGAGGCGGCAGAACTTCTGAGCAATTTCTATGAGACGTTCACAAGAGTACCTGAATGGAAGCGGGAGGAAACGGACAGGCTTCTACGCTATGGGTATGTCGAGACTCTATACGGGCGGAGGCGTTCGCCCATTTTAGTACAAGACCCACCGAGAGTTGGGGCTAAACCTGGTTCAGAAATGTATGAGTTTCAAAAAATGCGTGAGCGGTTGTGGATGGCGGAGTTCGACTATGCGATGGCCAAGTCCGGGTTCGACGAGACAACAGACATAGGGGAACTGGATGGCCGCGCTGCTAGGCAGGCCATTAACTTCGAGATTCAAGGCAGTGTAGCCGAGATGATAAACGCAGGACTGCGGGAGATTGTGCGGGCAGGCTACTCCCTCTGCGGGCAGATTCACGACGAAGTGATTATTGAGTTACCGGATACTCCCGAAGACAGGGAGAAAGTGACAAACTTGTTAACTTCCCTGTTCAATGTTGAAATCAAACAGGTACCTTTTGTAATTGACATCCACTTTGGCCCGTCTTGGGCAGCAGGAAAGGAGTAAGAGATGACAGAAAAAATCAAACCTTGTCCTTTTTGTGGTGGAACCGACGCCCAAACGTTTGACATGGACGATGGCGACTACACAGCAGTGGCCTGTCCTAATTGTTGGGCCTGGGGTCCATGCGTATATGTTGGTGAAATGGAAGACTTGGAGGCCGAGGCTATCAAGCGTTGGAATGAACGCCCGTCTTGGGCAGTGGGAAAGGAGTGACATGTACGTACTATCATGCCGGAATTGCAGGTATTATAACAGAGAAATTGGAGAGTGTGTGGTACAGGGCATTTACATTGAAAACCCGGACATGGACTGGGATGATGCTTGTGACTACGGCGCACCTAACGGTCTGCCAGAACTAAAAGATTTGCGAAGAGAGTTACAACTAATCATCTCTTCTGGAGATTGGGCAACCACTTCAGAAATGCAGCGTTGGGTAAAAGACTTGACTGCGCTTATAGACATGTGGGCAATAGGAAAGGAGTAACATGTGGTCAAAAGAGTGGGCTATAAAACACCCGCACTCCTGGGTAGAAATAGGAGTAGATACCGTTCTGTTGTTGGGCTTGAAGCTAGACTGGGAAGGTAGCACAATCTATGACAAGTTCAGAACAATGTTCATTACGCTATGGTTAGGCCCTGTGTATGTCACCTTAGCGTTGGATATGTGAAAGTGTGTAGAACATTACGAAAATTGCAACATAATGCACAGGAGGTAACATGACAAACTTGTTAAAGAATGGTGATTTCGAGTCACTCGACAATTCGTGGTGGAAGGAAACTTGGGGGGCAGAAACCAACGTGGAGTTGCCCGAATACTGGCCCCACTTCTGGTACCGTGGCCGAGTAGAGGATGGGTCAGAGAAAGACTTTGCATGGCATAGGCCGGAAGCCAATGTTATGGATATAGACTCCATAGACGAGAATAGGGTGTGGCGTGTACGGGGAGACTATAAAACCTGGGAGTGTACACTCGGCCAGGTTGTTGAGGTGCAGCCCGGCGCAGTATATCGGGTTACTGTCTCCAGCTACGCAGACTCAGGTTGTGAGGATGGAAGGGTTGGAAAAATCCATAGAATCCTTGTCATAAAGTCCTCCGATGGGGAGGTATTGCAAGAGTCCCCGGATAGGATTATCAACAAAATGTGGCAAGACCACACAGTAGAGTTTACAGCAACATCCGACCGAATTGAGGTTGTCTTGTGGATGTATGCGGAATGGCCGATGGACTGGAACATGGCGGAGTGGGAATGGGCGGAGATGACTTTGGTTAGCCCAGCACCGGGACCTCCACCCCAACCGGGTGACTTGGAAGCACGTATTGCTGCGCTGGAAGAGAAGCTGGAAATCTTGTGGGATGACCAGAGTACGGTAGATGAAGTAGTGTATGAGATGGACAACACTCTCTCTTCTTTAGTTGACCAAGTGGCAAAACTGGTAAAGATTGCAGAAATCCTGACCAAACGAATCGCAGCAGTACAGAAAGCATGGGAGGTGAAACTAGATGAGTAATGTACAAGACTTGTTACAACAGAGATATTTCCGAGAAGGGGAGGAAACTTGGGATGATGTCATTGACCGGGTAGTTAACCACCTATTTGCTTTAGACACTACGCGAATGTTCAGAGAGGAAGCCAGAGAAGTGATGCTAGACAAAAAGTTTATCCCCTCTTCTCCTATCTTGATGAACACGGGCAGCCGATACCCGATGTTGTGTAGTTGTTTTGTCCTAGATGTACCTGACAACATCCCTGGCATCATGCGTACTTTGACAGAGACGGTGATGATTCAGAAGTACGGTGGCGGGGTCGGCATCAACTACTCCAACATCCGACCGGAGGGCAGCCTAGTCTCCTCAACGGGGGGTAAAGCTAGTGGGCCAGTGTCTTTCATGGGCTTCTGGAATGCTGGCATGGACATTATCAGACAAGCGGGCAAACGACAGGGTGCAATGATGGGGGTACTGGACGTATATCACCCAGACCTGCCTCACTTCTTGCGTGCCAAAACCGTTGAGGGAGAACTGACCAACTTCAACCTGTCTGTGGGACTCAACAGGGAGTTCATGGATAACTATCTAAATGGCGGGGAGGTAGAGAGGGACATTCTATTCGCTATTGCTGAGGCTGCGTGGAGTAATGGAGAACCTGGGGTGCTATATTTGGACAACATCAATGCGGGTAATCCTTATGGCATTCCTATTCGTGCCACCAATCCTTGTGGTGAGGTACCGCTGCCCCCTAATGGGGCCTGTGACTTGGGCAGCATCAACTTAGTCAAACACTTGGAGTGGAAGCGGGGTAAATCTGCTACAATGAACTGGGAGGAACTGAAGAAAACGGTACGCTTGGGCGTCTTCATTCTGAACAGGGCACTGGATACAACCTGGTGGCCCACGGCGGCGACTGCTGCCTTCGCTTCAGCCTACCGACCGATTGGAATCGGTGTTATGGGACTGGCTGACGCCTTGGCTTTGATGGGGTACTCTTACATTGACGAAAGAGGAAGAGAAGCCACCAAACAAATCATGCAGTTCATCATGAAGGAAGCCCGATGGTACAGCAGCGAATACCGCAGACGATTTGGTGTGGGCTTCAATCGGACACTGATGGCAATTGCGCCGACAGGTAGTATTGCCATGTTTGCGGGATGCAACTACAGTATCGAACCGTTCTTCTCTTTTGCATACACAAAGAAAGTGGAGGCAGGGATATTCGACGTAAATCTGCGTGTTTTCCTGGACGAAGTTGCGGACCAGTGGGGGTATACGTTCACAGAACAAGACTGGGAAAGCATCGCGTCAACGGGCAGTGTTCAATATACAGGCGCACCTAAAGGAATGAAGCGCCTGTTGCTAACGGCTAATGAGATTCCTGCTCGACACCATTTATCTATGCAAGCTGAGATTCAGAGTGTAGTTGATTCCAGCGTGTCTAAAACGGTGAATCTACCATCGGATACTTCCGTTGAGGAGGTGGCCCAGATTATCCTTGATGGCTGGTATATGGGTCTGAAGGGACTTACAGTCTACCGCAACAAGTCCCGTGAGGTTGAGGTTATCTCATGTGCATCAGGAACTTGTCAGTTATAGGAGGTGTGACAATGAGTGATTATGTGCAGGTCGGGTTTGAGTTTCCGCCGGAACCGCCCGATGACATTGAAGAAGGCTGCGACCTGGAGATGTGCGAGTGTGAGATGTGCCTTCGTCCATGTCTTTGCGACGATTTGGAGACTGCCCCTGATGGCAGCGGGTTTCTAGTCTGCCCCTTTTGTCAGATGGACTACTATGATTGTGATGAGTGTGGAAACACTTATCACGAGGACGACATGGACACCACACCTGATGGGGATTTGTTGTGTTTTGCGTGCTATGAAAAGCTAGTTTGCGAACGGGACTACAATCCAGAAGAGTACGAAGAAGAGGACGAAGAGGAGTAAACGCCAAGGCCCCCGGTGAAGGGGGCCTCAGCTAAGGAGGGTAGAGAGTACAGGTGGGTGCGGTAGCCCACCTGTTTCTCTTATTAAAGCATACGGCTGTCTTGCTTAGCAACCTCAACATGTGCGAAGAATCGCTGAATAAGGCCGTGGACATAGTTACTGCCCCGCCCCAACAGGATTCCGGTGAGGGCAGCATCCAGCCCCGCAAGCTGTTCCACCCCACCAAGCAACTCGAATAGTCGCAGGCTGAACCCAAACGCGATTCCCATACCTAGAATTGCAGAGGTAAAGTTGAAGAGAACCGTCCTTCTACCCTTGTTTTCCGGGCTGTCTTTCCAAAACAAATCCACCACAGGCTGAAGAAGAAACTCAATCGCTGCCTCCCCCATCACCGCAGCAAACAGAATCAGAAGCAACCTGGCCGCCAATGTCCCAATGTCCATACTACACCTCCTAAAGTATACCTAGTTTAGCCAACAATTCAGTAATGACTCCGACTGCAACCGCAATAAGAATAGGCCACTGGAGAGTGCGCACCCACTTGAGGTCATTCTCAAGAACCGCGAGTCGTTCTTTCAGTTCTTGTAAATCGTTTTTAAGGTGAGTCAACTCATCCCTCACCTCGTCCATCTCGCAATTCAGACGCCTCAACACTTCGTCCCAGACTTTCTTCGGTATGAGCATTCTTTGCCACCTCCAGTGCCGTATTCTGGAACTGTTGGGACAGGTTCAAGAGTACCCTGGAGACGAGATTGTATGCTTCCGGGGCCTGCGGAATGTTCGACAGTGCCGCCTGTGTAATCTCACCCGTCGCAGGATTGAAGGCGATTGCCACAATACAAGGCGGTGTTAGCGCCCTATTTATAAATCCCTTCAATGCTTCGGGTAACTGTTGAAGCTGTCCGTCCTCCACGTTCAATAGCTGCTGAATCTTACCCAACACTTCCAATTTTTCCGCTTTAGTTGTCATTCTACACCCCCTTAAATGAAGTAGCCCCAAATCCGCAAGTAAATGTAGGTGATGTTCGCACTGATGTGGAAGTATACGTCGCCGTTTGAGTCGCAGTTCATGATGCCTGCATTGTCCACATACACATTCGCCACCTGTGTTCGGCAGGTCAATCCGTACCAGTAAGTTGAGTCGGGTCCAAAGCCCACTTCCGTACCTGCTGCCGCAGCACGAATTGTTATGGTTGCGTAAATCGCCTTGACACCAGCAGGCATACTCCAGGTAGCAGACGTGTCTACGGTGAAGTCATCTTGGCTTGTAGTGTAGCTGTCGCCATTGAAGGCTGTAGGCACAACAGGCGAAGCCAGCGGCACAAAGATGTAGCCCGTGTGTTCTGTGCCAGAACGCTTCGCCAACAAATTGCCCGTGTACATAAAGTGGCCGTTGAAGTCCAGGTCCGCTACAATCGCGCTACCGCGAGTGCTGTAGAACTGCCAGCCTGACCAGCTGGCGTGTCGGGTCATATCGCTACTTGCGTCGTGTTCAATATAGTGATTTACATCGCTACCCTGTCTCAGGTAGATTTTACTATCGTGCATCCGCAGCGACCCACCAATGTATGTGTCGCCGCCCACGTCAAACAGGGCGACTGGGGTGGCTGTGTTGATGCCTACTCTGTCTGTACCAGCATCCACAAACAACAAACTTGCAATACTATTTCCCTCAACTCGGAAGTTGATATCCTGCGAATCATCATTTATAGCTAACTCTGTGGTAGTGCCTTTTATCCACTCGTTTCCGTTTAGTTCTACCCCCCAGCTTCCGGCACCTGCTGTAGAAACTTGCACATATTCCTCTACCAACTCCACGCCATCTTCCCAGGCACGTAATGCAGCACGCGCCTGTTCGCCAGAAGGCGCTTGACTCTGAAGAGACAAGATTGAGTTTTTACTTGTGACGGGCAGGGTTTTTAAAGAAAGCCCCGCATTGGATGCGTCTTCATATCCGTAGCTTCCACCCAACACTGTATCAGAAGAGTTCACGAATTTATATGAACGTGCGTCTGCGTAAGCGTCTGTAATTTCTAGTTGGATACCACTACTATTGATTCTAACCACATTACTAGCAGCACTGATGCTACCCTTGAGAAAGGCGTTATCACTATAGAAGCCGTACCCTGACGGACTCAAGTCTGCATCCGTAATACCCGTTAGGTTGCCAATCCTCAGCTTGCTAGTGAGAGTGGTCCAAGGTTCCGCAGCGTGTGTGAAGATGTCCAGATATGGCGAGTTAGCTGCCGTCGCTGTCATCTGAATCAACCCTTGCCCGTTGGGGCCGTAGTTCACAATGGCCAACCCTTCCTCAAAGGCAGTCGAGGTGTCACCAGACTTTAGTGTAGCAGTGTATGTGTACGGACCTGACCCGGCGATGGCTGTCACTAGCGCCCAAAACTCTTTCACACCATCCGGCTTGCAGCGCACGTAGTCGTTGGCTGCAAAATAGTTGTGTTCACAAGAAAACTCGAAACTGCCTTCAAGCGCACTTGCGGTTGTTGCATCGCTAGTAAGTACATCTGTCTCGGCTACCAGGAAAGTGCCGCCGATGGCAGCTACTTCGTCTTTGAGAAAGACGGGTGTGCGAACAACCCCTCTGAACACACCGTTATTAAACTCCACGTCACCGGCCTGGTTTACTTGCCACCCCTTTATCCCAGTTGAGAAGTCGCTAGTGCCTACTGTACCGTTAGCACCATCCAATAGAATGTGTGCAGCAGCAGTATTGCCCAGTTGAATTTTGGGTGTTGCGGAATCTAAGATGACACCTACGTTTGCTGTGAGTTTTTGTAGGGTAGTTGTGTCGATTGTCCAGCCCCCAATAGCACCTGCACCAGCAGTTACAGTCCCGGTGAGGGTGACATCCCCTGTCGTGAAGTCGATGTGAAAAGTCTCAGCATCCGCCGCGTCATAGGCGTACATGTCGGAACCATCCATTGTCATTCTGGCACCGGACTCACCCGTATGGATGTCAAACTTGCCTCCACGGATTTCCAAACTACCGTCCTTGAAACGTACATAAGAAGACGCAGCAGTAAGAGGAAGAGTCGTGCCTGCTACCCATTGCGCGATTTGGTTTTCCGATACCTCCCATGTGGAACCCTTGAGACGCGCCCCTTGTGAGGGGCCGATACCCAACTTGTCCAGTAGGAGTTCCATCCGCAGGGTGCGGTCTTCTATATCATCTACCCTTTGGCACAGCCAATCAGCCATCAATCACACCTCACACAGTCTGGGTAAGTACAGTAGGGACAGCGTTCTTTGGGTTCTGCCCCTCGTGCCGCAATTCCTACGGGCCTGGGGGCACCAAATAAAATCTCCCTCATCGTCTGGTCTACCCTAGCTACTGTATTCACCTCACTCTCATAGACATCTTCAACCCGGAACCCTATTTCGGTCAACATCTCCATCTGAATCTCATCCGCCCACTGCATACTGGCCGATTCGTGCCAATAGCTTTGTATTCGTAACACGATGGGCGGGTCCTTCTCATAGATAACAAAGTCAAGTACCGCACCGCCTGGAATAGCCCGGCCACCAGCTACAGACACCTGATACTGAAAGATAATGTCGTTTCGCACCAACCAGCCGAACACTAACCTCTCCGGGGCTGACCCCTCTGGGGCATACTGCATCAGCTTCTCTTCTTCAGTTAGCCCATACTTACTTAGCCGACGCCCGGTGGGTTCTGCCTCACCCTTAGCTGGGTGCCGCCACTTGATACGCGGCACCCCAACATCCATGCGCTGAAGCGCATCGGACGGACTTTTAGGAAAGGTTATGTTGCTTCGATTAGACTTACGACGGCGACTCTTTCCCATATTTCCTCATCCGTTGTACCAACAGGTTTATACTGATATGTCTCTTCCCTTAGATAGCTAATCATTCCACGTACAGACTTGTATGGGAACGACACGATAACGGTTTCATCTTTTGCAGCCGCACGCTGCAATTCTTCCCACATGTCATTGGCATCCCGGTCCTCCTCTGTTGACCTGTCCATCTTAGTTATGTTGTTTGCAAGAAGGACGCGGAAGGTATAGGTATACGCCGGGGGCTGTCGAACAATACACTCCACATTGTACGCCCGAATCCTGGGCGTTACCGTGCTATCATTGGTGTTCAAAACAAAGTGTAGTTGAATAGATTTGGCTACCAGGCCATCAGGAAACATCAACACAAACTCCCCGTTGTCCTGTCGGTTTTCCTCCCGAAGTTCACCTAAGTAAGTCAACTCAGTTGGAGTATTGGTGTCGTTACCATCAACCCCGTAGTAGACCGCAATGAATGTGCTAGTAGGAATCTCGGCAATAAGCGTCAGCCTGTTCCAGAACTTCAAAGCATCCTTAAGGCCGCCATCCCACCAGGATGTTTTGATGCTGCCGCCGTTCAAATGAAAGTCCGCGTCACCCCACTCATACCTATTGATGCCGCTTTCAGGGAAAGAGGCATAAGTAACACGGGTGCCTTCACCCCACCACACACGTACCTCGCTTCCCACTTCCGAAGTCACGGCGATGGCATCCGAATCCCAGCCCGTCTGTTCAGACGTTAGGACGTGGTGCCAACCCATACCGTTGTAGAATAGTACGCCGCCCCAAGAAGCGGCGCTGGCCGCGTCACATGAACCCAGCAAAAACTCTGGCATCGCAGCCATGCGAGAAATCTTATGGGGCCACTCGCTGACCATCCCTGGCTGCCCATCTGTAGGACCTACATCTTTGTACTGCGAACCTTGCCATCTCCAGATGGTACCAAGCACAGGAATGAAAAGCATACCAGACCAAACACACATCCCAATACAGTTATCCGCATCCGCGTACTCACGAAAAGTCAGGTATTCTGTAGACAAATCCTGGTCATCTATCTCCCAGATACCATCCTCTTTACCAACCAGAAGACGCCCAGAGTAATTCACAAACGCTGTAATCTCATAGACAGACTGCCCGATTGTGATGTCCGATGACCAGGTAGCGCCGTCATTGGAGTGCTGCACTGTATTAGCAGCAGTAGAAGCCCACAGGTAGCCTTTACCTACATGGAAATACTTGTAGTTGTCGGACAGGTTACTCCAACTAGCACCATCATATTTCTTAGCAACATAGCTGTAACCTTGCGCTACATACAAATCATCATTGAAACAAATCAAGTCCGTTCCATCGGCTGTCAAAGCTGCGGTTAGCGCGTCCCAGTGTCCGTCATCCTCACTCCACTTGTATACTTCCTTGCCCGCCAGGGCGTAAAGCCCAGCCGTTCCATTTACATCGCCGTACACGATTTTCTTCACCGTGCCATTCATAGCACCTGCGATGCCATAGTTGATTCGGAACGCCAGAGACGCACCTGTCACCGTAGCCCAGGTTGTCCCATTTCGAGAATACTTAGCCGCACCCCCTGCATAGCTACCATCTTGGTCATACGCCAAGTAATACTCAGGTTCAAAACCATAGACTTGAGATGTCTTGACCACCACCCAATAGGCGGTACCCGCTGAGAGGGCTTGACTCACAGTAGCATAGCGCCAGGCCCACTTGAATGTGGGCGACAGCGTAACCCAGGAACCCATGATTGTCCCCGGAGACCCGGCGTTATCTGAGTACAGGGCCACGGATAGGGCGTAAACTCTTTGCCATGCTGTGCGGGCACACCGAATCGCCACTGAGGTTGCGGTGATGCCCCCAGCAGGGGCAGTGAACTTCTGGGCTACATAGGTAGCCGCCCCATCGGTCGAGTTAGAGTATTCCACGTCCGGCAGGGTGCGTCTATACAGTGTTGTTGGGTCATTGTAGGGACCCGTCCCCTCAATACCAGTCAAATGCACCAGAGGCCCGATAATCATCTGGTTAGGCTTGGTCGTATCCAAAGACACGGAGTAGTCATAGGCTGCTGGGTCTTCCGGTTCAAGTTGCCCCCCACCAGATGTCCAGTTGTCTTGAGAGAGGGAGGTGTAGGGATACCGAAGCTGACTCCACTCCGACTGCCCTCCACGGGACTGGGCTAGACCAGACGCGGCTTGTTCACACCGATAACCGCGCATCTTATCCGGCTGCATATATCCGTTGCCATCAATAACCACATGCCAGTCCTGTCCGGCTTGGTCGTCGAGAATGTACAGAGTCAAATTGTAAGTATTGGTTCCGGTTGTCCAAGCGCCCGCTTGGGTGTACTCGCTACTGTAGACCGCACTATCTACTTCAGAGGCCGCCCCTGTCTCATAGGTGTTCGCCCAAGCGATAGGGTATTTGACATCTGTGTCGTCTGAAGGTATCTTCAATACAAACCAGTAGCGCGTGTCTTTTGCGAGTTCAAGTCCAGTTTGCAGGTTGATGGTGTACTTTACAACACGATTCAGTTTCCAACTGGAGGAGTACCGCCAATCGAACTCACCGGAAGCCAGCGCAGTAGCCGTGCCCGGCTTGTTGCCTGCGCCCGCGTCCGCCCTAATCTCCCATTCGATTGTGCTGATTTCGTCCAAAGTAGGCGCACCGAAATCGTATTCGTAGTTCATCATACGCTTGGCCACAAAGGAAAAGTGACGCAGCGTCATAGCTGCGGAAGGCGTATACGACACCGCCCTCCGTGTCGGGCTACTGAAAGAACACCCTATAGCATAGAAGTGTAGTGAGGGTATTTTCTGCGCCATTAGTATCTCCTATACACAGAAGGTGTGCGCCGTTTCAGTTCCAACTCTCGTGTTGCCAACTGCCGATAGTAGGTGGCCCAACGCATATTCTCTTCCACTTCAACACCCGGTTTGTTACGAGAAGCCATCTCGTACAACTCAGCCATAGCACGGTACGTCAAATAGGTGAATGGCATATCCGTGTACCGGGCCACATAGAACGTTTTGCTACTTCCAGCAGTCGGAGAGGTATGCAGAGTCAGTTGCGTTTCGCTATCTACAGTTTTTACATAATAGAGGCCGCTATCCCCTGTGATAAACACCTCATCTCCAGGCATCACCAGATAAGTGACGAAAGTAGATGTAGCTGAAGTAAAAGTTGCGCCCGAAGCCACACCATCTGCCGCTGTCAAATGCAATAAATTGTTTGGGTAAACAAAGTACGCGATGTAAAGAGTTTGTCCGTCATACTTGGGAAAAGCCTGTTCAAACACCAACTCATAGTTTTCAATGTGCCACATACTAGGCACGACGAAGTACCTGGGCTGGTCCGAAGACAGGGCAGCAAAGAACACCGCCTGCACGCCCTCGCACGCGGGGGGCAGGTCGTACCTAAAGTCCTCCATATCGTAAGTATTGGTGTCGTCTTCTCTTTCTTCCCACCAGATACCCTTGGCAGCACGCACAGCGACTTGCAACGCCAAATCCTTTTGCGCCGAAGTCCAGCGCGCATCGGAAGTGTCGTCCATTAAGATGTCGAGTTGTGAGTTTAGCTGGGGAAGCGTGTATCGTGTTCCTCTATGTGCCATAACTCACCCCCTACCTGTAATAGACGTAGACCTTCACGTCTCCTGATACTGTTATGTACAGACCCAACTCGGCCTGTACGCCGGGGAGAGGAAAGACATACAGATTACTGTTCTGCTTCGCCACACCGTTCGCTGTAAAGATGCCCAGCACTTCATCATCAGATGTATCTGATGTCGGGCTGTCATAAACTGTGATTACAGAATCCTGCCCTGTGTCGTCAATCTCCACCAAGATAGCACCCAGCAGACATGGACTGGCGCTTACTACTGTATTCGCTGTAAGCTGCCCAGAACAACGCCACGGGGTAGCCGCCAGCGTCCCAGCCGAAGGTGCCTTCAATACATTCTTACTCAGTCGTGTCATCTTCCACCTCTTCGTTTATTGCTTCAAGTCCCGCAACTGAAAATACATAATGTACTCTGCCATTTTCTACAGTACCAAGACCCTCCATCTTTTCAAAGTTCGCCAAAGGCAGCAGAGTATCTTTATATTCCCCTGGGGGCATTTCCGGTCCACACACCAATTTCAAACACCGAACATAATACAACCTAGCCATCTTCCACCTCTATACGAAATTGCTGCACGAACTTGTTGATATGTTCGTGTACATGCGCCTTGGCCTCTTCTGCATCACTGCTGCGGAAGATACACAGGGGGCACCCGTAGTATATGTGGGCGTGTTGAGAGACCAGAGTTTCCGCTGCCTCTTCAGCCGTCGTCATGCCCTCTAGTTTTTGTCGTCTTCCAAACCACTCTTTCCACTTGTCCTCATCCAGCACCAAAGTCCCATAAGTTTCATCGCTGGTGCCCATAGGAAAGACGCCGGAGAATTTTACCTCCCCAGGCCGCTTAGGGCCTTCCCGTTCCGTTACCCGGTGAGAGGATGCCCGTTCCTCGTCGGTGGCCACAAGGTAGATGCTGTCGTAGTATGCTACTGCTTTAGGCATTCTCATTTTCCTTTACGAACTCAATGGACTCCGCACGCAGTTGCCCCATCAAATCTTCCTCAGAAACAGGTTTGGCTTCTGCCATACGTAGTTCATGCAAGAGTTGAGAGAGCGCTTGCCGTGCCCCACTAAGCTGTAGGACTTGCTGTTGTGCTTCCATGAAAACTTGTTGCTGTCGTCGGATTTCCGCATCCAACTCACTTATCCGGTCTGTCAAATACTCTTGGTCAAATACACTCATTTCTACCCCCCTTTAGGGATTAGGGCGGGGCAGAAGCCCCACCCCTCTCACCTTTGAACTTAGCTGTGGTCGGCGTACACCACAAGATACCCTGCGCCAGCCGCAGTACGAACCTTATAGTAACCCAACACAGTACCCACCGCACCACTATTTGTTTCCCACACACCATTCGAGACAGACGTGACTAGAACTGAATCCCAGAAGAATGAGGTCGCAGCGCCACCGCGTTCACGAAAACCGATAAACGCAACCTCACCACCAACAGTCGAACCAGTTCCAAGATTCATAACAAGGAACAGGGCATAGTGCTTGCCGAAGGTCAAGTCTGACGACGCAGCCGCAGTCAGCCTTGCTTGAATGGCCGCAATATATCCGATGTTACCTTCCGAACCCGCACCACCACCTACCTCAGTCTCAGCGTAGATAGCCTCTCCGCCGTTAAACGCCGATGTGCTGGTGTGACTGTCCGTAAACGTAACGTGCAAGGTACTCGCCATCGCAGGCGTAGCTTGCGACGCCCCGGCCACCTCAAAATCCAACACCATCAACTTCGCGGCGCTATTCGCCACCGAAGTTTTACCATACAACTCGAACCACCGAGAAGCGGTATACTCCTTGTCTACAGGGTCAGCAGACTCACCAAACTTGATAGAACTCACAGCCTCAAGTTGGAAATAGCCCCCCTGAGAAGGAATCCGCTTGTCTTCATTTCCGCTAAAACGCGGGTCAACTGTCATTTCTATTTACCTCCACACACCTAGGGGCCTGGGACTCAGGCCCCATAAACTCACCCGTAGTGACACACCACGAACACCACTGTGCCGTGGTTGATAACCTGACCAGAGTTGTCCCCATCCACTACCAGCGTCACTACCTCACCTTTCGTAATAGTACGATTGGCGACAGTATTAGCGCGAGTAATTTCCCACGGTTCATTGGCAACCACCCCATACCCTGTAGATTGCTGACACAGGGTCACTGTGTCCGTATAGTTGTTCAGAGTAAAGTTGTTGTCATTGGTTGTGTCAGGTTCAATTCCAATCGGGTCTACGATAAAACACGCATCCACCACCAAGGTTCGGTCAGCTACGAAAAGCGTAAACGTATAGTCGTCCGTCGCAATCGCCGCTGCTGTCCCCGTCAACATTGCCGTATACACCCGCCGATTACGAAACAGGTGATATGTCCCTCTCGGGATACGAAAATGGTTGAACGGGTTAAACAGCGGAAAGCACCGCCCAATCCCCTGGAGGGGAATCGTCCTAACTGTTCCCGTATACGATGTCATCTCAGCACCTCCTATTATGTGGTTGTGCTGATGCCGTAGATTTTGACGTTCAGCCCATCGTTTGAACCGTCCTCACCCTTGATGACGAAGACATACTCACCCAGGATTCTCTCTTTCCGCAGGTCGTCACCAGGCACCGAAGCGTCCCAACTCTGGAATCCACGGCCCTGCAACGGGGCCATCTGAATCGTAGCCATGTTCAGCAGCCAAGCGTGCGATGTCTGAACCAGATGGTCCAGGTTCACCGAGACAGTACCAAAGTTTGTCTCAATCACGGTAATCTCGTTACCGATGGCGGACTCTGTTCGGCCTGTCTGGATTGTCGGGAGACCCCACGAAGAAATCTTCCGCTTCACCCAGGCATTCAACCACAGGCTGTCAGGCACGTTCGACAGACCAAAGGCGCTGAACTTGTCCTGCATAGCATCTTCGATGTCATCGAAAGTGATAGCCGCGCTAGACAGGTTGTTTTTGTCCGCGATGAAATAGTCCATTCCCGCAGACAGACGACCGTAGGCGGCTGTGCCTGCGTACCTCTGGCTGTTATAGAAGAGGGCCTGTTCCATCATCTGATAGAGTTCCGCCATACGCTTGTCGATTCGGTACGCCATCAGGTCATCCGGCGCATAGTTCTTCAGCGCATCCTCAGTTCCGGTGATGCTGGCTGTCGCATCCCAGATTTGAGTGTAGTTATAGGGCTGCGAAAGCGCAACCTGCTGAGACCAGCCAGGACTTGACCCTTCAGGACGGGCCGCACCAAGTCGGTAGACTGTGGCATCATTGCTGTGTGTGGCCGCTGTAGAACCAGCAAACCCGCGCACCACGTTCAGATAGTTGTTTGTGGCATCAATGCTTGTTACCAGCAGCAACTCGCTATCCACCAAAACCACATCGTTCAGCGCGAAATACTCCGCGTAGTCCACAGTGACCTGGGTGGCGCTAGTGCTAGTAACAGCCGCCGCCAAAGCATCCGTTAGAGGGATATATTCATCCCGCTGCCACTCGACTTTCACATTCGTCACGGTCTCAGGATAGGAGTTGAAACCTACCTGGCGGAGAAGCGGAAAGTCAGTGGGTTGAAAGTTATCAATGTGAGTTTCAAGCTGTCGAACGACGATGACATTGGCCGTCTCCGCCGAGTAACTTGACTCATGTCCAGCATAAACTGTTGCCATTCTGTTGTACCTCCGTACTTATTACACTCGCGTTTTGCGGCGCGATGGCCGTGCTTTTTGAACCTCCAGCTTTAGGATTTCAACCCTAGCTTGAGAGGCCCTAGCCCCGCCCTTTTGCGCTATCTGCCGCAGAGACGCTATTTGTTCATCAATTTCAGTCTCGGTAAGCCGCTGAACAGTCGGAGGTGTCCCTGGGGCTACCGACACATCATCCGCGCCCGGTTCCAAGTCTTCCTGCTTTGGCTGTTCCACAACAGGAGTCTTGGTTGGGACAGGCTGTGTCGCCCTGTCTCGCAAATAATCCAAGGCCGCTTCGGTCATCGAGGGGCCGTCCTCTGCCTCAGCCAGTACCGATTCCGGTACATTCCAACGTTCAGCCATCAATCGCCGCTGCCTATGCATAAGGTCTTGCGCACGATACCTTTCCAACTCGGCCTGCATTCTATCCTCACGGAGTTTGGCCCGCGCTGTAGGGTCCTGCACCAAGTTCTCCATCTGCTGTGACAACTGCGAAAGCTGTTGCTGTTGCGTCTCTAGCTGACGACGAAGTTCCGCTTCCCTCTTATCCCGCGTAGACTTATACTTGCGAAAGTCCTCCAGGTCATCCAGATTGATAGGCTGTTGCGTCGGCTGACTCGTTTCAGTCTCCTGTACAACTCCATTCTTCTCAATGTCTGTCATGTTTTCTACCTCCTAATTCCCCTAGCTGTTCTCTCATACCGAGGTCGAGGTGGCTGTCGTACTGTACCAACCTTCAAGTTGCCTGTGGAACCGCGAGTCCCAAGAGACGACCATCCGGCTTGTAGCGCCGCCAACCAGTCCTCAAAAGACAGGCCCGCGCCTAGCTCAGCGTGTAACTTCCGCAAGTACGCCTCTGACTGTTCTGGAAGTTCTTGATTCTCCCAGTAGTAAAGGAGTACACGTAGAACCGATGCCAGCGATTGCCCAACACGGGTGCGGAGACTCGACCAGAGGTCGCGGGAATCTACCTGCTGACTCCCACCGCCACCTCCACCGCCGCCTCCCCCGCGCCCTGTGCGGGTGCCTCCACCAGCTTTGGCCCACGTTGCTTCGCCATCGGCTTCGCCTGCCTCAAAATACTTTTTCAATAATGGGTTTGCTTCAAGGAATGCCTTACGCAATTCCTTCTCTTCTTTCGGAATGCCATAATAGGCATCCGTCAACTCGCGCACACGATTAAACTCGGATGGGTCCAAACCCAATTGAATCATCCTATCCGAGTTCGTATCCAACCATTCCTCCATGATTCCGATAGCACGGTCATAGTCCGAGTTTGTTGCCGCTGTGTAACGCGGTTCCTTATCCAGAATCATCTCGACAAGAACATTGTTTTTCAAATCCTTGGAGAAGGGTCCGGGCGGGATGTTGTTGTAGTAGAAATCCCAGAAGTAACTCTTAGGTGAAGAGTTACCAAACCACTTCTTATACAGGGGGTCGTTTTTTAAAGTTTCCGCTGTAGGATTCCCAGCGACAACCGCCTGCCAATAAGCGTGGTTGATTTCCTGCGCCTTCTCCCACTCTTCCATGTCTCTCGGTTTTATCTTAGGTAGCCCGAACTCCTGCATCTCTTTGATGCTGCTTTTCATCATAGCCTCATCTACACCAGGCAATTCGCGCCACCTACGCTCATCACCCAAAGACGAAGCCAAAGAGTCCATCCAGCCGCCCAGCAGTTCAACTGAAATCCCTTCCGTCTTCCCTACTAGAAACTGGTCCTGGAAAATCGGACCGAACTTCTCTCGAACCGCCCGCTTGGTATCTGCATCCAACTGATTGTAGAAATACCAGATATGGCTAGTGACAGCCTTCTCCCCCGTAGACCGCATGGTCATCCGGTCAAAGTAGCTGGGCATCTCGATGCCACGCAACTCTTTCTGCAACTGCGCGACTGTCCACTTGCCTGGGTAGTCCTTCATGATATATGGAATCAAGTCTGTAGCACTCATCGCCGGAGTTCTCATCTCCAACTCCGCTTTCATAAAGGAATACTTATCCAAATCCTCTTCCTTCATCGGAAGAATCACATCATACCACTCGTCATCGGCCTCTGAGATAACGTGCCACTGATAGGCATACTCCAAAGCCTCCATCACCGTATCGTTACGACGCCACCTTTCTCTAAGGTCTTCCTCTGTATACCATGAACCCACAATCTTCTCAGCCTCAGCACGAGTCATGCGTTGGGTTCGCATCATTTGTTCAATCTGATACTGTGCCTGCTTGGTTTTTAACGCCGCGTCAGGCAACTCCTCCAAATATGTATTATACGCTACCCAGAACTCTTTAGAAGAAGTGAACTCATCTTTCACCGGGGCTGCATCATGCAACTCCTGCAACAAATCTCCAATCAAAAACTCCTCAATTTCCTCTTCCGAATAGTCTGGGTCATCTACTAGAGA